>Ga0180438_10000170_pt1 | contig 139985 bp, 98 predicted proteins | sample SS_ome_12_FD_132455 | JGI IMG/M metagenome (GOLD analysis project Ga0180438, IMG submission 132455) | Hypersaline lake sediment archaeal communities from the Salton Sea, California, USA - SS_3_D_2 metaG | ecosystem: Environmental > Aquatic > Non-marine Saline and Alkaline > Hypersaline >... | reverse complement strand
GTCAGCTGGCCCGCATTATCGTAGGCGTAATCGAGCACGCGCCCATTGCGGTCGGTCGCCTCGAGTACATTGCCGAAGGAGTCGTAGGTGTAGCTGCGGACCAGCGGCGTCGCATCGACGGTGATCGTTTCACTCGTCACCCGGCCCAAGGGGTCGACGGCGTAGCTGGTCGTGTTCAGCTCCGGATCTTGCAGCGAAGTGCGGTGGCCGTAGACGTCGTAGCCGAAGCTAGTGGTGGCGTTCTGCCCGGCGGCGATCTCCTGGGTACTCGTCTTCACGCGGCCCAGGTGGTCGTAGGTCAGCGTAGTGCCGGCGCCGTAGCTCTCGATGATCGCACCGATGCCGTCGAGGGCTCGCTGCTTCTGCTCGCGGACCAGCGAGGCGGTATTGTATTGGAAGGTCGTAGAATGCGAGACGTCGGTCCGTGGCAGGCTGGCGATATAGACGAGCGGCCGCCGCGTCTTGGTCTCCTCGGCCAGACCCGCGACGTCGTAGAAGGTGATCGACTCCCGATCCAGATCGTCCACCTGCCGCGTCACCTGCCCCGCCGCGTTGCGGTAGGTGGTGGTCGTGACGCTCTCACCCACCGCCGCCACGTCGTCGACCGTGGTTGTCAGCACCCGGCCGAGACCGTCGTAGCTGTAGGCGGTGACCGCGTAGCCGTTGCTCGCCAGGTCGTCGTCATTCGGATTCTTGACGCGTTGTTCCTTGGTCGTTCCGTCCGTGTTGTAGACGATTTCAGATTCCGGACGACCGCTCACGCCGGCGTGGCCTTCGCTCTTCCAGAGGCGGCCGAGCGCGTCGAAGTGATAATCGCTAATGAGCGAAATGCCAGGCCCACTGACGGTCACCTTGTCGACGTTGCCCAGCTTGTCGTATTCGTTGGTGGTGGTCAGGCGGCGTGTACCGGCCGGATCGCGGTCGGGGTCCGGACCGGTGCTCGTCTTCACGCGCCCCTGTTTGTCATAGGTGAAGTCGATCTGCTGGGCAATGTCGTTGCCGAGCGCGTCCGCCCAAACGTTGTCCCGCATCGTGGTCAGTTCGCTGAGCGTGATCGTGCCGTCGATCAGGTCGCTACTGTTGACGTTGCCCGCAAAGCTGAGCTGGTGCAGCAGCTCGCCGGTTTTGTTGGCCGCGTCGTAGACGTAGTAGGTCGAGGTGCCGGGATTGAGCAGGTCGCCGTCAGGGCCATCGATGGCGATCACCCGATCGAGCGCGTCGTAGTAGGTTGTTGTGGTGCGGGTTTTGCCCCCGCCTGCCTCGGTCACGCTGGTGACGTTGTCGCGCTCATCGTAACCGTAGGTGATGATGAGCGATTGAAGCCCCGTGCCATCGTCGGGGTGGGCTTCACTCCACAGTCGGCCGCGGCTGTCGTAGTTGTAAACGGTGGTGTTGGTGCCGCCGCCGGGGCTGGGCGTGTGGGTCGTGGAGAGCTGGCCGTCATCGGCGTATTCAAGCGTGGTGATTGGCACACCGCCGCCGGTCGGTGCGGGCGAGGTGATTTTGGTGTTGCGGTGCAGCGAGTCGTATTCGTAGCTGGTTTGGCCGAGCGTTGGTTCCTCTTGTCCAAAGCGGGGGCTCGACTCGGTCGCCAGATTGCCGAGCATGTCGTAGCTGTAGACGATGATCGGCTGCACCCGTTCGGTAGCGTTATGGGCCACGTAAGCGGTCAATTCGTCGTAGCCGGGGGCCGGGTAAGTGGTCCTGAGCAGCTGATGTCGCTGATCGTACTTGTATTCGGTAATGCGGAAGTTTGTGTCGGCATCGGGGTCGGGAGCTGCGGCCGAGACCCGCACCTTCTCTTTGATCAAGTTACCGGAGTCATCGTATTCGTAGAGGTTCTCGGGGCGAACGCTCGAGGTGCCAGTGCTGCCGCCCGGCACGGGGAAGAGCTCCCGGGTGACCTGGCCGCGGAAGTTGTACTCGAACTCGGTCTGGTTGTTGTTGGCGTCGGTGATGGACTTGACGGTGCCGTCGGCGAAGTAGTCGTAGATGGTTTCTTCCGGACCGGAGTCGCTGGGGCGGATTTCCTTTCGCAGGCGGCTGAGGCCGTCGTATTCGAACGTGGTCGTCCGTTCGTTGTTGCCGAGCGTGGCGGCGCCGCCCGCCGCGACTGCCGAGTCGTTCGTGATTACGGTGTTGTTCCGCCGGTCGTCGTACGCGTAATGGGTTGCCAGGTCGACGCCACTAGCGAAGCCGGCGGTCATGGTCTTGACGAGACCCGCCTTGTTGCCGGAGGTGTAGTATTCGTAGAAGGTGCTCGATTCGTCGGCCGAATGGAGGCCGCGGATAATTTCTTCCACCAGGCCGTGCGGCAGGTCGCCGCCGCCGGAAGCGTAGGTGGTTTGGGTGGTGACGTTGCCAGGCTCATCGACGTATTCGAGATTGCCGAAGGCGTCGTAGGTGTAGGTTGTCTGGCGGCCGGCCATGTCGGTGTGCGAAGTCGGCACGGCGAACTGCTGGCTGTTGGTGCTGCTGTAGCTCCAACTCTCCTCGATCTTGTCGGTCTCTTGCGCGGCGCCAAGTTTCTTTTGGGCGTAGATTACCTTGGTGAGGTTGCCACGCGTCTTGTCTTCGCCGACATCGGCGTTGCCGTCGTAGAGGTAGGTGGTGATCAGCTCGTCGAGCATGGTGCCGGCGGCGCCGCCTCCGCCAGCCGGTTCGGTGTAGGTTTCGACGAGTCCGTGCTCGTCCCGTTTCCAAAGCCAGACGGCGTCTTCGTGCAGGGTGACATCGTCGCTTTCGGTGGGCGTGTCCTTGTCGTCGACCGACTTCGGCTTGGCCAGCGCCGTCACCAGACCGTAGGAATCGGTCTGGTAGGTCCAGACGTTGCTGCGTGCGTCGCTGACGGTGGCACGCGGCTCGATGAGGTCGCCGGGGCTCGATGTATCGGCGGCACCGATCATGCCCGAGGGGAGGCGGCGAATGACGCCCAGGTTGTCGATGAGTTGAGGGGTGACATACCGCTGGCTCGACTCGCCACCGCCGGCGCGGGTTATTCCTTGTGTGTACAGGTTGTTGGTGTGAGTCGAAATCGTGGTGGTGTAGTCGAGCGTGCCATCGTACTCGCTGACCGTGTCGAGCAGGTTTTCAGGCCCGTTGTAGGTGAAGCTGTACTCGGGGCGTTGCTGAGAGTGCAGCGGATCTGCCAGGGTGATGTGCGTTAGGTTGCCAGCGCCATCGACGGTGTAGTCGGTCACGTCGCCAGCGAAGTCGGTTATCGTGTCGAGCTTGCCTTCGGCGTCGTACGCGTAGGTGGTAGTCAGCCCGTAGATGTCCCGGATGGTATGCAGCTCGTCGTCGCGGCCGTCGCTGTCGGCGTCGGTATAGTTGTAGACGGTGCGATTGGTGTTGCGATCTTGATGGGCGCGCAGCAGCCCCTGATGATCGAACTCGTAGTGGCCACCGTTCTTGGTGAGCAACGTGAACTGGCCGTTGTTGCGGGTGACGCTGGGGTCGAAGTAGTAGTTGTCGGGGTTGTTGGCGGCGACATCGCCATGCACGAGGTGGTTGAAGCTGCCGTCAGGGGTCTCAAACTTCCAGGTGTCGACGATCAGGATGCTTTCAGCGATGACGAGGCCGTTTGCATAAGTCGTCCCATCCTGCTGAAGGGTGCTAAGTTCAACGGTGATTTTGTTGGAGTCCGGCGTGTAGAAGCCGAGGCTGCGCCAGCGGCGACCGCTGACTTCAAGTTCACCCGGCGTAAACCGCTGGTCGACTAAGATCTCTTTGTTTTCCAGCCCGGTAAAGGCTTCCTTGGCGTCCTTGATGACGTAAGACGCGCTGCTGGCTCTGTTTCCTTCCGGTTGCCAAGTGGCGAACACTTGGTAAACCCGATCAGGCTTCAGGCCTTTGCTGTCGATTTCATTGGCCGGGATCTGAAGTGCGTCATTGTCAATCGTCCATGTTGCTTTTTGCTCGACGTCGACAAGGCCACCGGTGGCAGTCAAGTATTGGCCATCGTTATACCAAGGCACGTTGACCGTAACACTGCTTCCGCCGGCAATGCCGACGTACTCCTCAATCTCTGCTTCATACCACGCCGTGGTGCGGTCACCACGTACGACGGTGGCACCGGTGGATGTTCGTGCTCCCATGGCGGCAAGGGGCGACGCGTGGTGGAGCGTGGTTTCTTGCGCACTCTTCCCGACCGATACGGAATCACCGAGGACTAGCTTGTCGAGCTGATCGACCCACCAACGTTTGCCGAATTCGATATCGCCGAGGTCATCGTCCACGACGTTGACGATTTCAGAACTTCCACGAACGGTGCGGATGCGATCTTCGCCGCCCACGGTCGCGACGAATTCGACGTCGAAATCATAGTGGCCCGTGCGCAGCTTCTCCTTAATGTCCTGGTGACCCAGCAGCACGAATCGCATCGTCTCGTTCGTGCTGGGGACGGCGGCAATATTTGTGAACGTCACGGCACCCGACTTGAGACCACCAAAGGTCAACGTCGCATTCAGGTTGGTCGGACTCGTGCCGCCAGGCAGCTCCATGTCGACAGTCACCAGCGGATGCAGGTTGTCGTCGCTGCGATAGGTCGGTGCGTATCCCGAGGGCGTGAGTGGTACCGTGACAACAACGTCGCCCTCGGCGACACCGACGTCGATCATGCCGTTACCGATTACCTCGGCTGACTCGCCGGTGCTCTCGACATCGACGTTGCGTGTGTTGGCACTGACGTCGATCTCGTCATTGTCGAGGATGATGACATGGGCCGAATTGGCGAGAGCGGTTTCCGGGATGGGGAGTGCGTAGTTGACCGTCGTCGGAATGGGCGTATCGTACGGCGCTGGCCCGTGATCGTCATAGGCGTAGTCGGGATGCGGTAGGAGGGTAATCTCGATCGCCTCGTCCCATTCTTTCTTGTTGTCGTCATTCGGGATGACTTCGACTGAAACTGAGGACTCTCCTGGCCCAATGTAAGCCGTGCCGAGGTACTCACTCGTCGTCGGGGGAGACGAATTGAAGATCTGCTGCTCCAGATCGGCATCGTTGCCGTCAAGGTCCACGCCAACGAGTGTGCCATCTGAAACATCGAGCCCAGATACAAGCTGGTTGACGCGATAGTGGACAGTCACGCCTCCGGTGGTGTTGCCGTCGCCGCGGGAGAAAGTGAATTGTCCGATGTCGATGGGATCTCCATCGTCATTGCGTTCCTCGCTCGCGTACATGTCGGTCGCAGAGACGGTGATCTCGTTGATCACCTGAACCTGGATAGTGTCGGCCGTAAATGGTTGCCAGACGCTCGCCCCATTGCCGTCTGGGTCGAACTGGAGAGAGATCGTCTCTCGCCCATTGGTGAGAGGATTGATGGAAAGGGCTTCCACGTAGAGCGTCGCGATTCGAGGCGTGACTGTGGAGCCGCTGACGCCGCCCGCATCTCCTCCCAGGTACATCCAAGATACCGGCGTATTCGCGGACAGGACTAGGAAGTCCTCGTCTCGAATCCGTATCCGTTGATCATCGTAGGCGAGTGTGTAAAAGGCACCCTGCACCGGCGCCGACTGTGGTATCTGGATCACAATTTTGGCGAACGCAGGATTGGTCTTCCAATCGGAAAGCTCCGGCTGGAGGTGGTCTCGAATTCCATTGCCATCTGAGTCGCGATTATTGACGACGATGAATTTGCCGGGATTCTCGTATGTTTCCGTGCCGCCGTGCTCGATCGCATCTTCCGCTGGGAGTCGCGACAGGAGTCCGTCGTTGTCTGAGTCGATATCGATGTCGAAGATCATCGACTCGGAAAACTCGGACGTGTCGGGGTAACCGGATGCAACCGTGGCCGTGGCCGTAATATAGCCGCTGACGATCTGGTTGAGCGTCTCGTCGATGCGAACGATGCCCGGCTGAGTGGCTTCTAGGATAAATGATCCAAGAAACGTCTCACCTTCGCCAAATCCCGACGGATCTGGTTGCGAATTGCCAAACAATTCGATGCGATAGTTAACAGCCTCCTTAGCGTCGAACAGTCCCAGGAATTGCGTCGTGCCTGCGCCCTCATTGACAATGGTCTGGTGAATCAACGGGTAGTTTTGAATCTGATTGGGCCCAGCGTCTCCATCGCCCGGGTCGTTCAGCGTGGGGCCTGCCGATGGGTCGCGTAGGTCAATCCCTAGGCCAAGATTGCTAAATATCGAATTCCGCGAAATGCGATTTGCATCGCTTGAGGCGCCGGATACGGTTATTCCATCATTACTATTGTGCGCGATGACGTTACCTTCCAGGTCGTCGTTTTCGCCGTTGTTGTCGCTGCCGATGACGTTGGAGGACGCACCTGAATCGATCCAGACGCCGCTTTCCGAGTTTCCGAGCGGCTGGTATGACGCCGTGGTGCCGATGAAATTGCCCGAGACAACATTGCTGATGGACTCCGCGCCGTATATCACCACACCAGAGTATCCGTTGTCGGCGATGATGTTCCGTTGCGAGGTGTCGGAAACGAATCCGACTCGAGTTGCGCTGGCGCCGTCGGCAATGAATACGCCATCCCATCTGTTTCCCAACGGAGACTCGCCGAGATAGTCCGTTCCGATATAGTTACCGGAAACGATGTTGGTGTCGGTGTTGTCGCCCGTTATCCTTACTCCGTCCTCGTGATTAGCGGATATCACATTCCGCTGTTGAAAACTCGAGTCAACGCCGATCCGATTGGACCGGGCGCCCGCGTCAATATCGATGCCAGGTCCGATGTTGCCGAGAGGTGCAGTGCCGGAGGCGTCCGTTCCGATATAGTTGCCGGCAACGATGTTTGAGTTTGTGTCTGTTGCGTCGCCAACGCCTTTGCCGTTGATGTAGACGCCACCTAACGAATTGTCGGAGATCACGTTCCGCTGGGCCTCGTAATTCGGATTTGGATCTCTAACGCCAATCGTATTGTCCTGAGCGCCGTCATCGATTCGCACGCCATAACCGATATTGCCTTTTTTATCCTGGCCATCTTTGTTGGTACCGATATAGTTGCCGGCAACGATGTTTGAATTCGTATTGGCGCCCGTAATCCACACCCCGTGATCATCGTTACCGGAGATGATATTGCGCTGCAGGTCATCATCATCGACACCAATACGATTTTCCTGGGCGCCCTTCTCGATCCGTACGCCAGCACCCAGGTTTTTAAACTCACCCTGGCCGTCAATATCGAGGCCGATGTAGTTGCCAGCCACGATGTTGTTATTGGTGTCGTGGTTGTTGGCGGTGCCAGCAATCAGGATGCCATGGGAATGGTTGCCGGAAATGACGTTGCGCTGAATGTGCTTGTCGTTGATTCCGATGCGGTTCCTTTTCGCGCCGTCGTCGATCTTGATGCCTTCTTCTTGATTGCCAATGTCAGCATAGCCATCGAATGTTAGGCCGATATAGTTGCCGGCAACGATATTGTCGTCCGTCTCGGGCCCGGTGATGTAAATCCCTTGATAAAGATTGCCGGAGATGATATTGCGCTGCGACTCGTCGTCCAGGATCCCGATGTGGTTCCATTTGGCTTTCGCCTCAATTCGGATGCCTTCTTTGTCATTCTCGATTTCGGCAAGGCCGTCTACGTCGGTGCCAATGTAGTTTCCTTGAACGCGGTTGAACGTGGATGAGGAGCCAGTAACGAAAATTCCTGCGTCGCCGTTTCCGGAGACGACATTCCGGCCGACGCCGAGTGGGTCGGGACCGCCGATGAGGTTCTTGGAGCTGTTGTTGATTTCGATACCGGCTCCATCGTTGGCAGCGGCGGCAGTTCCGGCCAGATCGGTGCCGATGTAGTTGCCTTGAATGATGACGCCTGGCTCATAGGTGTCGTTAGCGGTGACCTTGATGCCAGCGCCGTCGAAGTTGTTAATCACCAGACCACGCACGGCGGAGTTGACTGCGTCGATGGTCAATCCAGCTTCGCCGGCGACAGTCGCCGTACCGTCGATCTCAATCGTTCGCGTGGTGGCCGGTTGTGGCTGACCAGTGGCGTCTGGTTGTGTGTGACCAGCGAGGACGACCGCGTCCGTGATGGAAGGCAATCCGGCGGCGGCGACGCTGATCTTGTCCGTAGCGACTCCCTCAATGTCGAACCGGATTTCGGTTGTGCCCGCATCCGTGTTGGTCGCCTCAATCGCGTTTTTCAGCGAGCCCGTGCCAGAATCGCTGTTGGACGTGACCGTCCGCATGTTGTACAGGTAGTCGATCTGGTCGTCGGTCATGACGCCGTCGTAGAAACCCCATTCGTCCAGCTCCCCGTCCCACATCGACCCGAGGCGATATCCGTTGCCATCGACCACGTTTCCTGAGTGAGCGCCAAGCGTGAAATCAAGGTCGGTCACGTTAGCAAGGAATGTCGTACCAACAGGCATCGGCAAGACTTGCTTGCTCCCTCCGTCGACGCTTATCCAGAGCGTTCCGATGTTTCCGCCGGCGTGCTCAACCGGCATGAGTCCGGCCGACACGAAATGCCACTGATTGTCGTTGGCGACCTCCGCGCTCATTGTGATGGGGTTTGGCTTTGAGCCCCCTTCTTGTGGCTCTGCGCCCATGTTCAGCTGAACGTGTCTGTCCCCGTTCAATTGTTCTGTAAGCACAAGTGTCCACTCATCGTCAGAGTAGGAAGGGGTAAAGGGAGCGGGATCTCTCTTACCGGACGCATCGAGTGTCGCTGATTTTGCGGCGAGTACTGCTACGTTACCGGTACCCCAGTATGGGATCCCGATGATTTGGTCGGTGCGAAACCAACCGAATACGGACGCGCCATCACCATCCGCCAGCGAGAACGGGTTTTCATCCAATGCGGGTGGCTCGGCAATCTTAAGATAGACATCCTCGACGTCGAACAATCCCTGGTCGTAGTTGTCGAACAGTCTCGCTCCACCCTGTTTGCCACTGGCCTGGGGCAAGTCCCCAACGGTAGTCATGTGGTAGCCGTTGCCGCTCCAGTCGACTGCATTGTCGGTGGCGCCGTTTTCTGTGAGTCGCCAGCTTGCATTCAAAGGGAACTCGTCTTGGGCTAGGCCAGAGTCCATCGATTCGAGAATCGATTGCTGTCGTAGGGCCCATTCCTCGACAGCATGCAGCTTGGAAAACTCCGACGTGCCCGCGCCCGTGCCAGCTGGTGAATGCTGCGTCGCTGTTGCGGTGATGTAATGCCCGATTGATACTTGCGTTGCAAAGGACTCGGTGAATCGCAAGGCTCCCCCGCTATCGGTCGTGACGGTTGCGGATCCTATCCAGACTTCGCCTTGGCCTCCCAGCTCAGGATCTGCCGTGGCGGTTTCATAGAAGTCAATCGTGTACGTTGTGCCTGCTTCACTGTAGAGATGCCCGGCGACGACGGTTGTTCCGTCAGTGCTGTGAGCGGCTGTGACAATCGGCGTGTCCTGTAGGCCATTGGCGCCAACGTCCAGGTCCATAGGGTCGTTCTGGTCGACGCCATCGGCGCCTAGGTCAATTCCCAGGCCCACATTGGCGTAGATAGAATTGCCGCGAATCGCGTTTTCTTCGCCGGACTGCACGTACACACCATCCGCCCCGTTGTCGGCAATCACGTTGACCAGGCCGGCAGCAGAGGTGGCCTCTGAGTGCATGCCGACGAGCACATCGTCACTAGCTGTGATGTGAATGCCGTGACTGGCGTTACCGACGCTGTTCGCCGTACCGTCCGTCTCGGTGCCAATGTAGTTGCCTTGAAGCACAACGTGGTCGGCACCTGTGACCAGAATCCCTTCCGCATCGAAGTCATTAATGGCAAAGCCGCGGACGGCGACGTCGGCGGAGGCGATCATGATGCCCGGTTTGCCAGCAGGGCCGCCTGCGAGTTCGATCCAGCGATCGCCCGTTGTGCTCTGCGGCTGACCGAAGAAGTCCGGCTGCGTGTGGGCGTTGATCACGACGGAGTTCGTGATTTCGATCTCTTCGCCGTCAGAGGTAATGTTGATGGTGTGCGAGCCGGCTCCTTCGATGTCAAAACGAATTTCGCTGACGTCGTTCGTCGTGTTGCTTTGGTCAATGTAATCGGCGAGCGAGCCGGCTCCGGAGGCGGCCGAGCTGGTCACCGTCTTCATCTCATGGAGATAGGTGATGTCTTCCTGCGTCAGCATGCCATCGACCACGCCCCATTCGTCAAGGTCGCCGATCCAGCGTGACTTGACGTTATTGGTCGGGTCATGAGGGTTGGCGGTAGGCGTGGTTCCACTGTGGGCACCCAGAGAAAACGCGGCCGTGTCCGCGGGGGTAAGAGGTCGATCCGCTTGGGCGGGGCTGTACGTGATGTTCCCGCCGTCGACGCTGATCCAGGTGCGCCCAGGTGAGCCGTACGTTCCCTCGACCGTCGGATCGTAGCCGGCGGCGATGAAGTGCCAGTTGCCGTCCAAGATGTCCCCAACGCCAACGACCATCGCCTGATGGTACGAGCTGCCTCCCGTCGGTGATTCTGTGCGATGGCCGAAGGCGATCATACCAGCGTCCTGCTGAAACTCCATGGCAGCGAGGTACCACTCGCTATTCGCATCGGCCATGGAAGTGTCGCCAGTCTTGGCTGCGATGATCCGAGGGACATTCATCTGGTCGTCGCCGGTGGCGAGTGACCCATCCCAGCGAAACCAACCGAAGATGGTGTTTTCATCCTGCAAGAGCGAGAACTCGTCGACGTGATCGATTTCAAAGCGGGCGACGTCTGACGCAGTGTTATCGGATGCAAACCGCCTCGCGCCACCTTGTTCCCCTGTAGCGCTATCGACGCTGCCGAACTCAGTCAGGTCGTTTCCGGCCTCCGTCCAGTCCGTCGCGCCGTTGGATATCTCCGTCAGTCGCCAGTTGGCGAATAGTTCAAACTCGCCGTCGACTAGGCCGGTCGTGAGATTCTCGCCGCTTGCCCCAAGTTCCTGCACTCCACCGAGCTCGCCGCCAAGGGATTGCAGTTCTCCGCCAGTTTCCGTTTCCGCTTCGGTCGGTCCCAGGAAGTCGCTCTGTGGGACCACCAGCGTGCTGTTTGCCCACACGGAGGTGCTGAAGCTGTTCTGGACTGGATCGTTGGCGTAGTACGATTCGCCCGTCGCTTCGTCGACTTCAACGGTCCACTTGTAGGCCCACTCTTGCCAGTACAGTTCTTCGGCTGTGAGTGCCGTGGACGTATCGGTCGCTTCGAGTCCGCTGGTCGCGAGGTCTGCCGTGAGCATTTGCCTCGCTTCGAGCGACTCGTAAGCGAGTTTCTGTCCGCGGAGCGAGCGGTCGGGCGTGCGGTTTTTCTTTCGCTTGACCCTGCGAAAGCCGAGTTTGGCAAGTGTGTTGTCCCAAGAGTGGATCGGTAAACGCACAGCGGTGCCCTCTGTAGATCAGGGTGTCGTTCTTTGGCGGCCGGTGCGGTCTGATTGCCGTCCGCATGCGTGCGTTGTCGGAGCAGCGCAGCGGGTGGTCTGCTGTGAGGTGCCTATGCCTCCTGCGTGATGCAGAGTGAAGGCCCTGATCAAACCGCCTTTAATGATCAAGGTATCAATGTGAAATGTCAGATCAAGAGAAAAGTTGAAAAATGGCGGTAGACCGCACTGAAGCTGCGTAGTGGCCGCAATGGGCCGGGGGGCGACATGGTGTAGCGAGGCAGGGTGTGAGCCCCGGGGTCGGTCTCTGACAATAAAAGGTGAGGATCGCGGTAACGGGAAGCCGCAAAAAAGCCCCACCGGCGAGCGTGACTCGCCGATGGGGCCTTGGGGTAACTGTCGCAAAGGAATGGCGACGCTTAGTCGTCATCCTCGATCGTGGCGACGACGGAATCCTCGGCCACGTCCGTGAATCCGCCACTGACACTGAGGATGTTCATCGCGAACGTTTCATCCTCTTCAGCAACGGTGTCATCGCCGATTTCCAAAGAGCCGGTGGCTCCAACCGTCGGGACGGTCTGACCCGCCAAGAAGGTTAGCGTTCCACTGACGCCTTGATAGTCGATCCAAGTCGGATAGCTACCGGCAGTGGCCGGGTTGTCACCCATGCCGTCCGTTTCAAACACGACCGTCACATCATGACCGACCGCGTGGGCCAGCGTGAATGTGAAGTCGGCCGTATCCGACGAGTCTTCGACGATGGCTGACGACGGTCCGGTCAACAGGACTTCGGCATCATCAGTGATGGTAGCCGTAGCCTCGTCGGTACCGATGGTAGCACCGGTGGCCGTTTCAATTTCAAACTTGAAGGTTTCATCGCCTTCGTACGTCGTGTCCTCGCCAACGGCGATTTCAAGCGCACTCTTGCCTGGCAGGTATTCCGGAGTGGTGTTACCAGCTAGGAAGGTGATGTTGTTGAGGCTGATGCCTTGGAAGTCGATGTCGCTACCATTGGTGCCTTCGGTGGCAGTGATGCCGTGCGTCTGGCCCGTGACAACGACGGTGTGACCGACCTTTTGCGTCAGCTCGAAGGTGAAGTCAGCCGTATCGCCGGTGCTCTCGTGCACCTTCGCCGACGGACCCGTCACAGAGACTTCTGTCGCGTCAGTGATGGTAGCCGTAGCCTCGTCGGTACCGATGGTAGCACCGGTGGCCGTTTCAATTTCAAACTTAAAGGTTTCATCGCCTTCGTACGTGGCGTCTTCACCAACGGCGATTTCTAGAGCACTCTTGCCCGGAATATATTCCGGAGTGGTGTTACCCGCCAGGAAGGTGATGTTATTGAGGCTAATGCCTTGGAAGTCGATGTCGTTACCCATCTGACCTTCGGTGGCAGTAATGCCATGCGTCTGGCCAGTGACAACGACGGTGTGACCGACCTTTTGCGTCAGCTCGAAGGTGAAGTCAGCCGTGTCACCGGTGCTTTCGTGTACCTTCGACGACGGGCCGGTCACGGAGACTTCTGTCTCATCGGTGATCGTTGCCGTGGCGTCGGTACCGATCGTAGCCGGGCCGCTCACGATGCTAGTGACTTCCATCTTGAAGGTCTCTTCGCCTTCGTACGTGGAGTCTTCGCCGACCTCTAGATCAACCGATGCACCGAGCGTCGAAATCGTTTGGCCAGCCAGGAATGTTAGTGTGGCGCTGATGCCTTGGTAGTCGGACCAGGTCGGGTAACTACCCGCCGTGGCGGAGATGTCACTCGTTTCGACGACCACGACGATGTCGGTATTTTCGGTCTTGGAAAGCTCAATGCTGAACTCAGCCTTGTCGCCAGTGCTCTCGTGGACTGCCGCCGACGGTCCGGTGACGTCAACGACGGCTGTGAGAAGTTTCTTCTCTTCGAGCTGTTCCATGTGCAGTGAAGCGTTACGGCTTGGCTGCATCGCGCGACCCGTGTCGCGACGTTTCCACTTGCGCAGACCGAGCTTTCGAAAAGTGTCGGTCCATGAATCAATCGAGCGTCTCATAAAGTCCTGCCTCCAGGTGATTGCAGTAAGAGTTTGCCCTTACGAAGGATTCCAAATGCCCTAATTCAAGAATCTGCCCACAAGAAAGCTGGCGAGATGTCCCAGGCGGTGAGGGCTGCCAGTCACCGCTTGGTTGCTTCGTTGATACCATGGTCGGCAAAGCTGTCAATCATTGGAGAGCCTGTTTTATTGCGGAGTGCTGTCAAGCTAGGACGCCTGCGAGAAGTGGAGTTTGAGTGCGCCCGGCCGCAATAGCAAAAACGCCGCGAATAACGCGAATGAAAGGTTTCTTAGTAGCGATGCTTTGGTAGCAAAAAGATTGCAAGAAAATATCGCGCCGCTTTGCACCTTGATTGGTCCGATGAAACGCGCGTCGACGCGATCGAGCAGTCCATGTGGGGGGCCGCCTGTGTGTGTAACCCATTGCGTTCTATGGCCTAATGAAAAAATGTTGCGTGTCGGTCGCGCGTTCTCCCGTGGTATCGGTCCAGTTGGTTGCGCTGACAGTAACTAGGTAAGCCGGGCACGCGAGGTGGTCCATGAGGCCTTCACGGCACGTCGACTGATCGGTTGTAAGTCGTTGTCAGGACGTTGGATGTGATTGCGTGTTGCCGCAAGTCTTGAGCGGCTACAGCGAGGCCAGAGGTTCGGCATTGGTTGACGTATCAATGGTCTCCTGTGTTGTTCGTGGACCGCGATCAACGTGCGAGTGGTCCATCGCGACGGCACATTGCCGTCGCGCGCGGCCAGGGCCGGTGTAAGGGCGGGAGAAGGACGCAAAATACCCCTGCAACAAAGGCGTTTAATACGGAACGCCGGGTTCAACTTGCAGTGTTCCGAGTTTGGCCGCAGAAAGTATGCGTACCATTTCGGGCAACCAAGCTAAGGTGCGATGTCCTCAATGGTCGCGACCATTGTGTCGTTTGGGACAACGGTAAAGGCGACCGGGGTGCTCGTGAATATTCATGGAGAATGTCCGATTGCCGTGGCTGCCATCTGAATCCGTTTCAACCTCGATTGCCCTGTCATGCTGGTGGTAGGACGGACGTCGAGTGGATGGCTACGAACGTGATTTTGCACACCGAAGCCTGGGTAGTCGACCGGATTAGGGTCGCTGCCCTCGGTCTCGCTGAAGGCATTGGTTTCGGCTGTGATATAGACACGGACATCGTGCCAGGGTCGAGTCTTGCAAAACGGAATAACCCGGACACGAGATCTAACAGTCAGTCAGTCCTAAATTCAGGAAAGTACCCGAAGGTAAGAATATTTGGGGCGGCGTCGCCGAAGAAGTGTTGTGGTGGCCATTGGTGAAGTGGGATTTCCGATCGCGCCATGCGCGTTCGCGCATTTCGATGTGGTCGATGGGCCGCGAGACGTTCCCCGCCTTTTGTTGGCATTTAACTGCTTGCATAAAAAGTGCAAAAAATGCATCGCTTGCTAATTGACTTATCTTGCGGCAGCGGTGTAGTAATGAAGGAACGTCGCATGATGAACATGCCACGGCGCGAATAGAAAGTTAGATCGGCTTGGGGATCTGGGATCGCGCAACCCATTGTGTATAAGGCATTAAGGGCGAACACACTGCGCCGTTCGTGGACTGTTGACTGCGCCTTGTGGGCCGTTTGACCCTAGCAACTGGCGAGTTAACGCCGCATGGACGGCAGTTCATGTTGGGTTTTAACCACTGCTTTGGGCGTAATGTAAGGCAGGGCATGGACTTGAGGCTGCGGGTGGCCGCGAAATGAAGGAGGAGTACGAGGGTTGAGTCGTGGCGACCACAAACGTCGTCGCCAAGAATAATGGATCTTGCGAGTGGACCGATGATCGCAAGTCATCGGTCCAGGGGTTAAGAGGCAACGGGTCAGGGGTTTGGCAAGACGAGGGGCGTGAACGACGCGTGGGTCGTATGACAGAACAACCGGCAAATGTACACATCATTTTGAACGTCGAGAAACTGCTCGCTGAAGCAGAGTCGATCGATGACGTAAAGGAGGCCAGAAACCGCACTCAGGCCTTAAGGGTGTATGTTCAAAAGGCGCGTTTGGGTCGGAAAATGGAAGTCCAGGTAGCCGTTCTTCGGGTTCGAGCGGAGCGGAAGCTGGGTAAGGTATTGCGGGCACTACCGCTTGCCAAAGCTGCCAAGGGAAATCAATACACGGGGCGCGTGGAGCGGGATGAGGCGGGAGATGAGACGGGAGAAAAGCCGCTGTTCTTGAGGGATCTGGGCATTACACCGGCGGACTCATCTCGAGCGCAGCGAGTCGCTAGCCTGCCGGAGGAGGTGTTCGAGAAATATGTGGCTGCCCAGGCTCAGACCGGAAAGGCGCCCACTATCTCCGCCGTACTTCGGCTCGTTCGGCAGCGAGCGGATGAAGCAAAATCGACGGCCAGTTCCCCATCCGATCTATCGACCGGTGCCGTGGCGTCTGAGACGGCGACGATCAATCAACTGGTGGGGGCCAAGCAGTTTCATTCGATTTGTGCATTCCCTCCGTGGCCAGAATCGGATACGGCGGACTCTGCCGTCGTTCGGCGGGTTTCGGAGGAATTGCAGCAATTGCCGGTTGGGTCACTTGCGAACGAGGCTGCTCACCTGCATCTTCATACGCGGAACGTCTATCTCCGCGATGCGATCCAGATCATGGAGGCCTGGGGATTCCGATATGCTTCGACGCTGGTGCTGCAAACCAAGTCGTGCGAGCAGGGACCCTTTTGGCAAGAAAAACATCATCTGCTGCTGTTGGGCATTCGCGGTGGCCTGCAATTCCTAGACAAGAGTTGGCCTAGCTTCGTGGAGCTAGAGGAAGATGTCGGTGCCTGTTTTCCGCGAGAGCTGCGGAGGCTCATCGAGCAGGTTAGTCCCGGCCCGTATTTGGAGCTGTTCTGTAAGAATGGGCAGCCGACTCGAGGATGGACGAAATGTCAGTGAGCGATGGGCAGCTGGGGGAATCTTTAGATATGCATGGCCTTTCGTGGGCGAGCGTGAGGACCAGTGGCTGTGATGTCTTGAACGGAGGAAAATTCTTCGTCGAGGTAGACGCGAATTGATTTCATGCATTGTTGCCACTGGCGAAGGCTACGGTCTGCGGGTGCTGGAGACGCTTGATTTTTCGATCAGGCCAGGGGTGATCAAGATTGAACACAAACAGCTTAGCAAATTTGACCGAAGGGCGTGTCTGACGCTGCTCGAGCAGCAGGGCTATCTCGTGTCGGTAGAACAAGATGACTTTTTCGCGATTGGTTGAGAGATAAGCGTTCGGGGAAGTGTCCCGATTACACATCTAAACTGAAGGGGAATATAGCCATGCCCATCATGAATGAACTCTATGGGATGTATAAGAAACGGGGCCACCATATCGTCAATGGGATTCATTCCAAACAGAGTGGGCTGCCGCATTCTGAATTTACGCACATCGTCGCGGACGACAACACAACGACGCTGGGGTTGGGCATCAGTCCCAGCGAAATCTATTTCCTGGAGCATCTGTTCGAGGACTATTCGCCGCAGTCGATCTTTATCGTCGGCAACTCATTTGGCTGGAGCACACTCGCGCTTTCGCTGTTGAATCCAGAGGCCAAGGTCGTTGCAATTGAGGCGGGCATGAACTCCTTTACCGACGCCTGGATCGAGAAGAGCAACGAGATTGCGAAGGAAGAAGGGCTTAACGCCGTCGTCGAAAAAGGGATCTCGCCGCAGGATGTCGCTGGCGTAGTTGAACGCAATTTTCCGGAGCCGGTTGACTTCGTATTCATCGATGGTGATCACACGAACAAACAGGCCGCACTCGACTTTGAAGCCATTCGGGCGTTTTCGAGACGAGAAACGATCTTCCTCTTCAACGACGTACTCTACCGGGATCTCGGCAAGGGGATTCGCGGGATTGTAGAACGTACCGGACTCGATGGCCACGTGCTGTGGCGTACGAGTAGTGGCATGTGCGTGCTTTGTCACGACGATTGCCATGAAGACAAACTCGAGCTGCTCTCGAACTTCAGTTTGGGTCCGAAGACCGCTTCGCTGTTCGCTAGCCTAAAGAAGGTCAATCAGGAGTCGGCACGCAATCAGGCGTTGGAGCAGGCTGGTTTGGGAGGAGCGCTGTAGCCGAAAGCGGGTTCACTTGCACGTGAATAGCAATACCGGTACGGCCCTGTCTGGCCGCTTGGCGGGCGTTGCGCGTCGACGGCTGCGTTTTGGGACGGGCTGTTTCGCGAGACACCGTAGCGCACGCTAGGATGACTTTGTGTGCTGAGACAACTTGGTAGCCATGTTGGCAAAGACACCATCCCAGTCGCCCGGCTTCGGCTGACGGAACAGCTGGTGCCCCGGATACCAGGCATTGTCGTCGCGGCCGAAGGTCCACCGCCAATCGGGCCAGAATGGTAGTACGAGCCACGTTGGCGCTCCTACAGCACCGGCGAGGTGCCCGACTGCCGAATCGCAGCAGATCACTAGGTCGAGCGATTTGAGGATGGCGGCCGTATCCATAAACGCGCCGCTGTCGCCGTCAACTTCCGGGCCCAGTTCGAGCAGGTTGAATCCTTCTGGAAGCGAGGCAATCTGTTCGAGCCCGTCACGTTGTTGGAGATTGACTAGCTGAACATGAGGAAGTGCGGCGAGTGGTGCCATGGCTGCGAGAGGAAAGGATCGATAGCGGGTGACGTCCAGCTTGCCATCCTCCGTCGGTTTCGCTCGCCAGGCGACGCCGATCTTAAACTTGTCTACTTGTTTAAGCCTTTCTTGCCAACTGTGGATTAGCGTCGCGTCTGGTTCAATGTAGGGCACCTCTGCCGGTACGGCGTCAATGGAGGTTTGGAGGATGCCCGGAACGCTTAGTAGGTTGACGTATAGGTCGCAGTTGGGCGCCTCTTCGTTGCGAGCGATGACGGCGTCGACGGCGGTGCATTCCTCGAACAGTCGCAGCAGTGGTCCGTGGCACTCGACGACCACACGTGCCCCACGCTGCTGCAGGAGCTTCGCGTAACGGATGAATTGGATGTTGTCGCCCAATCCCTGCTCGGTGCGGACGAGCAGCGTCGTGCCGTTAAGGTCCTCGCCTTTCCATTGCGGCAACGGGTAGTCGGGCGAATAGCCGGCATGTTGCCACCGCCATTCGTACTCAGGCCAGCCACGACGGAAATCCCCGGTCTGCAGCCAACTACATGCTCTGGCAAAGTGGGTGGAAACGTGATCGCCGTCGAGTTCTAGCGAGCGCTGGTAGCAGGCCTGTCCCTGTTCGTGTTCGCCAAGAGCGCTTAGCGAGCGGCCCATGTTGGAGGTCGCCGAAAGACAGTCCGGCAACAGCTCGATGGCGCGGTGGAAACTGGCGATGGACTCTTCGAGTTCGCCGTGGCACTTTTGCGCAACTCCAAGGTTCACGTGGATTTCCGCCTGTTGGTCGTCCAACTGCAGGGCATGCCGATAGACTTTGATCGCGTCTTCATTCTTGCCGATCGCTTGAAGTGCGACGCCAAGTCTGCCGTACGTGCGGGCACCAGCCGATGGATCGCCGATATGGACGAGTTGTTCGGCATAGTCTTGAAGTGGACGGATCAGTTTGCGGTGGGCTTTGCCGTAATCGGGTTTGGCTTCCACAGCCCGTTCTAAATGGCCGATCGCGTCGACAAGTTGGCCCTGTTCGAGGCGCAGGTTGCCGAGATTGAAGTGGGCTTCGTGGTATTTTTCGTCGATCTCCACCGCGCGAGAAAAGGCTTCGGCGGCGGCATCGTTTTGTTTAAGAGCTCGCAGCACGTTGCCCAGATTGAACTGCGCCTCGGCAAGGTCGGCGTCGAGTGAAATTGCGGTTTCAAGAGATTGTCGCGCCTGGTCAAACTGTTTTAGGGCACCGTAGGTCGCCCCGAGGTGGTTGTGATAAAGGGGGTTGGTTTCGTCGAGTGTGATCGCCTCCTGAAGCGATGCGATTGCGGAGTTTGCATCCCCATTCTTGAAGGCGATCAGCCCCAGGATATGGTGTGCCCCGTGGTTTTCTGGCGCCGCGGCGACGATGTCTCGACACATACGTTCGGCGGCCTCATGGTTCCCCTTGTGATATTGTTGGCGTGCTTCGTCAATGGCTGTAATGGTGCTCATGTTGTGCGGATTCTCAAAGGTAGAGACGCGAACAGCTCGCGATCGATTGCGTTTTCAAGGTAAGTATTTTGCACGACAATGGTTGTGATCGTACTCTTCGAGACTTTCATCGCTGGTGATGCGGTTCGCGATGAAAATGCCCCGGAGACGGATTTGTCGCGTCCGGTCGGACGTTTGTCTCATGTAGAATTTGACCGTTGCATTAAACTGCGCCGCCACGATTTGTCAAATCGAAATTTGCAAGGTTGCCGATGCGGTCCGGAGTCGCCACAATGCGCACGCTGAAGATGTCGCCGATAGATACCACACATTGCCGGGGCGAAGAAGAATGAGCCAAGCGATTGAGAGTCTAGGTCGGTCCATCGATGGTACCGCTCAGAGAGAACGGCCGTTGTTCTTCGCTTTCGGTATTCCGAAGTCGGGGACGACCTTTTTGCAGCAGATTATCAATGCTCATCCCCAGGTGAGCTGCCCGAGTGAGCACCAATTTACGACGCTGCTGACCTACATTCCCAAGATGATGGATTCGTACAATCGAATCTTGGGTGAGATTGACCAGAAGACGGCCCGGCAGGGAACGGCACCCTTTGTGCACGAAGACGTGCAGGCTCTTTGTCGTCATGCTATTTACTTGGCGATTCGACGAGCGGCTGAGGAGAAGAACGCTCGCTGGATGGGCGCCAATGACAACGCGATCGTCGATAATTTGCCTCTCTTTCTGCAGATGTTTCCAGAAGCCCGTTATCTTTGCATCGTTCGCGATCCACGTGACTCGATTCTTTCCAGCTGGCATCACAATCTTCGTGTGGAAAAGGCATTTCTGGAGCGGGCTGTGAGTCTGGAGAACTGGGCCGACTCGCGTTCCGTGGCCTGGCAATCGTCGATGAAGCAGATCCGCGACAGTCGCGAGAATCCGTCGCTTGCGGGCCGACTGGAATTTGTGCGCTACGAGGATCTGGTGGCTGAGCCGCTAAGCGAAATCGCGCGGGTATTCAAATTCCTCGGCGTGCCGGCCGATGAAGCGGAGATAGCGCGAGTTGCCGAGGCAACGTCTTTTCGCCGGGTGACGGGTTCCAAGGAATCCGAGGCCGATTCCAAGAATCCGTTCTTCCGCAAGGGGAAGGCAGGGTCCTGGAAGGACGAGTTGCCTGAGCATTGCGTTCAGAGCATCGTTAACAATGCCCAGGACATGATGAAGCATTTTCGATACGTGTAGGTGGCCCGATGGCGAGGGCAACGGCGCATGGCCGCCTCTCGCACCCACGGCAATGCCGCGTGCCCTTAGTCACACGAGTCGAGTTCTCGTTGCCAATACGCGATTAGTCGTTCTCGAAACGCTGCCCGGCTGTAGCCCTGAGCGGTTTGGATGCCACGCTCGATCATGTACTGATATAGGGACCAACGCTCTTGTGTGAGCCGTACCGCTTGGGCCAATTTCTCGCATGCTTCGAGGACGTCCGCCTCGGCGGCCCAGAATCCGTTGTCGGTAGTGGCGTATTCGCGGGCGCCGAAGCCCGTGAAGCCGGTAACGAGGCAACCACAGGCCATCGCTTCGAGGGAGCTCAGCCCAAATGATTCGAACTGATTGAGCGAAAGGTAAATCCCGGATTGCTTGAGTACCGTTGCCACATCTTTTTCTGGGAGATTGTCGATCGCTCGCCAGGGCACGTCGGCCAGGTCAGGGTGTGCCGCGGCGAACAGGTCTCGGATGACGTACAGCTCATGTGGGCGTTTGCGAGGCATGAAAGCGATCTGTAGTCGCTTCGAGGTTTCCAGATGAAAAAGCGTTTCATCCACATAGCAGGGAATCATGCTGATCTTGGTGTCAGGAAACCGCAGGTGGCAGAATTCCGAGACGTGTTGGCTCTGCGAGATGATCTCGGTAACACCGTAATCGGCGTAATGCCTTCGATCTCCCAGGCCACGGAACACCTGGTACTGGTTCTGGCAAAACACCTTCTTGCGATTCTTGCTTGTCGCAAACTCGGCCAAGAAACCTGTATGATTTTCTGGAAAGACAAGAATATCCGAGTCCCGGTCGATTTCGCTCAGGCCGATCAGCGGTGCCGATTTACTTAGCCAGGCCGGAGGAGTCGGGTCTGAAGAGGCGACCGTCGCATTGAAGCCTGCTTCTACGAGCGTGGCGACGTGGCCGAAAATCATCTTGGAGCCCCCGGTGATCTCGGCCGGCGGCCAACTTACGTACACGATTCTTGGTTTCATGCTGCCCTGTTGTTTCCTTGAGAAGTGATTTCCGTCAAGCGTGTCGTTTGCCAGTAGGCCAGTATCCATGACGATGCTGGCGGCGCAAACCAGTCGTGAATTCAAAAATCGAATCCAGGCAGGACAGCTAAGCGAGGCATAGAGTGGACCGATGCGCTGGGGTGGCTGGACCGATGACAGGCGAGTGGTCGTCGTTTGGTGCCATTTTTAGGGACGAACGGCCTGGGTATGGGGGCTGCGCAAGCTGTGATGGCGCAAGTAGCGGGCGGCCGCGGGTCAGTGGCTTTGTTTTCTTAACAGCGTGCTCATCCTTGTGGTGAACTTGTTGCAATCGCCGTCAGGTTTCGTAGGATGTCGATACTGGATTTTTCTTTCTCTTCATCCAAAAAGGGGTTTCTTATGGTGGCAATCCGAGCGGAGATTTCGCCCGGCGAGTTGATCGATAAGATCACGATTCTTCAGATCAAGGCGGAGCGGATTTCCGATGCCGACAAACTTCCCAGCATCGAGTTCGCGCTTTCGACGTTGCAGTCGACACTCGGCGAAGAAGTTCCGGCGTCGGACGAACTTGAGAGGCTCAGTTCCGAACTCAAGACCGTCAACGAACGGCTGTGGGTAATCGAGGACGATATTCGAGACTGTGAACGTGAGAAGGACTTTGGTCCCAAGTTCATCGAGCTCGCCCGCAGCGTTTATCGAACCAACGATGTCCGTGCGGCGTTGAAGCGGCGGATTGACGAGCATCTAGGATCGCAGCTTGTCGAGCAGAAGAGCTACCAGGAATACGAATAGTGAGCGAATACGCGGCATGGCCACGACGGAAACCTCAAAAGAACAGCGGAGCGGGCCGTCGATCGACTTGAGTTCGGCGGCAGATCAACTCTTCCGACTCATTGGGCGAGAGCCCGACAACGCTGCGGCGCTAAATCAGCTCGCCATGGTCGAATGGCAGCGTGGGCATCAGGAAGCGGCAATCGAGTTCATTGAAAGGGCGGTCGAGGCCAAGCCGGCATCGGCGGAGTATCGGCATCGCCTGGGCACGATGTACGCGATGCTGGGCAGATTCGACGAGGCGACGGCAGCCTTGGAGCGTACAGTCCAGCTCGATCCGAACCTTGCCGACGCGCATTACAATCTGGCCAATGCGCTGAAGAAAGTAGGGCGAATTGATGAAGCGATCGAAGGATATCAGCGGGTCGTTCAACTTGCCCCAGATTATGCCGAGGCTCACTACAATCTGGCGAACGAGTTTCGTGATGCCGGTGAAGTAGATCGGGCGATCGCCAGTTTTGAAGCCGCATTGAAGGTCCGACCGGGATACCCGAAGGCAAAGGCGAATCTTTGCCGTTTGTTGATTGAGACTGCGATCGAATTGCGGGAAAATGAGCAGACGGCGGCCGCAATTGAATATCTGCGTCGGGCCACCGCTCTCGACGACGAATCGGCATCGGCTTGGGCTCACTTGGGCGCGATCTTGGTTATCGAGGGTGAGCACACGGAGGCCATCGGTGCGAACAAGCGGGCTTTGGAATTGAAGTCCGACCTGCACGTGCCGCATGCTAACCTCGGGACCTCCTATCGAGAGTGTAGGCAGAATGAAAAAGCGGAAGAACACTTCCGCATTGCGCTGCGTCTGAAACCAGATCATGCCGAATCGCACATGAACCTAGCCAGTTTGCTGGCCAAACGACGCGCGTACGATGAAGCTCTTTCGCACAGCCGTGAGGCGCTTCGGATCAAGCCTGGGTTCGTTGAAGCGATTGCGACCGAGGGCTCGGTTCTGGCCTTCACGAATCAGATGGAAGACGCGATCGCCTGTTTTGAAGAGGCATTGCGGCTTCGTCCTGATGATCCCGAGTCGCTGTTCAACATGGCGTTGGTCTACTATCAGGAAGGCGATTACGACACGGCTCTCGCGCGATTTGACCAGGCGTTGTCTTTCAAACCGGATAATGCCGTTCCGCGTACTGCTCGCGCCATGTTGCTTTTGGCGCGTGGTCAATTTGAGGAAGGCTGGCGAGAATACGAATGGCGATGGAAGTCGTCCGAGTTTGCCGACGATGTGTTTCCACATCCGCGTTGGGCAGGCGAGTCGCTGGAAGGAAAGACAATTCTTGTTCGTATCGAACAGGGGTTCGGGGATTCCTTTCAGTTCATTCGATATGCCGACGTTCTCAAGGCACGTGGGGCTCGCGTAATCTACCAGTGTGTAAAGCCGCTTATTCCCGTCATTTCGACCTGTCGTGGAATCGACCAGGTAATTAGCCGTGAGGCAGATCTGCCTGAGTTCGACGTCTATATCCCGTTGATGAGTATTCCATGGTTGGTTGGAACCACTACGGAAACGGTTCCCGCCGATGTGCCCTACCTGCATCCTGAGCCGCAGCTGGTCGAGAAGTGGCAAGCCGAACTCTCGAAGTACGATGGCCTAAAGATCGGCGTTGCCTGGCACGGTAACAAAACCGCCGAACATGGCCGCTCGAGATCGTTTCCTGTGGCGGCGCTTGAAGAAATCGCCAATCTGCCTGGCGTGACGCTGTTCAGTTTGCAACGCCATGATGGCTTAGAGGAACTAGAAGAAATTCGCGGCAAGTTCGAGGTCGTTGAATTCGGAGATGACTTTGATACCGAGGCCGGGCCCTTCATGGATACGGCCGCAGTTATGCAGAGCCTGGACTTGGTGATCTGCTGCGATTCGGCGGTGACCCATCTTGCTGGCGCCGTCGGAGCGGAAACCTGGGTCGGGCTGCCTCAGCCGGCTGAGTGGCGGTGGATGGTCGACCGAGATGATAGTCTCTGGTATCCCAAACATCGACTCTTCCGTCAGGCGACCGACGGGGACTGGGACGGGGTCTTCGGTGCAATGCGTGACGCGTTGGTCCAGCGGCTGGCCGAAATGCCGGCTAGCGAGTCGAAAGCCAGCGTTGAAGGTGAAACGCCGAACTCGCCAAGCATCTCACCGAGTCCCGCTGCCGCCCGGGCCGAACGGCAGCGTCAGAGTGCCCAGCATCTCAAGGCGTGTGTCATTCACCGCAACGCCGGTCGCCACGAAGAGGCCGTGGTAGAGGCACGTAAATCGCTCGAGCTAGATAGTGAATCACTAAAGGCTCATGTCCTGTTGGCGGCCAGCTTGACGGAGCTACGCCGGTTTGCCGAGTCGGTTCCCTACTATCGCGCAGCCATGGCAATGCGGCCTGAGAGTGTCGGCTTGCAGATTGATTTGGGGATCGCTCTGAGTGAGATCGGAGACGGCCAAGGGGCGATCGCATGTTATCGAGAAGCGGTCGAGCTGAATCCCCATTTCCCGGCGGCCCACTACAATCTCGCATTGGCACTGCTTCGGGCCGGTGAGTACACCGAGGGGTGGAACGAATACGAGTGGCGTCTCCACTCCAACTTGCACCTACCTTGGCCGGAGCAACCCCGATGGGATAACGGTCCGCTCGACGGTAAGCGGATCTTGCTCAGGTCAGAGCAGGGCCTTGGCGACACAATACAGTTTGTGCGGTATGCCAAGTTGGCGAAAGCCAAGGGTGGTTACGTAATCGTGCAGTGTCAAAAGGCACTCATGCCGCTGCTGCAGAACCTCGACTCGATTGATGAACTCGTTCCCGATGGAGAGGATGTCGAGTCCTTCGATTGCTACGCCGACTTGATGAGCCTTCCGCGAATTACTGGAACCACGCTCGATGCTGTGCCGGCAGAGCCTTCCTATATCCAGCCGGAAGAGACGCTTGTCGAAAAATGGGAATCAAGGCTGGCCGACCTTAAGGGGCTTCGTGTGGGACTCGCCTGGCAAGCGAACCCCGGGCAATCTACGGGGCCAGCTCGCTCCTTTCAGCTGGCCGCCCTGACACCGCTGGCGCAGGTGCCGGGAGTTGAGTTTGTTAGCCTGCAGGCGAAGGAAGGTCTCGATCAACTTGATTCCTTACCCGACGGCATGCGCGTAATGCGTCTGGACGATGGGCGATATGAAGGCGGTTTTGACGAACAGGCCGGCCCGTTCATGGACACCGCCGCGGTGCTGAAGTCTCTCGATCTGGTAATTGCCTGTGATTCCGCCGTGGGGCATTTAGCAGGGGCAATCGGAGTTGAGACCTGGCTGGCTCTGCCGCAGTCGTGCGATTGGCGATGGCTGACCGAACGGGAGGATTCCCCTTGGTACCCGCGGCATCGACTATTTCGGCAGGAAGAGCGAGGCGAGTGGGGGCCTGTCTTCGCGAGCATTGCCACTGCTTTGGCCGAACGGGCTACCGCTAAATCTTCGTAACGAGGCCTTCGCCGTCGTTAGGCGCTGAGCCGCGCGCGGATTCGGCCCGCCGTCCAGTGCAACGCTGGCACAATCATGATGTAGGAAAGCGGTCGAAGCGGAATGCTGTATCGCGGTATGTAAGAGACGAGTAGCAATACGGCCGCCAGGTAGGCCAGCGCGAACAGACTGACCAGGAGCAATCGCGGATTCCCGGTCAATCGATGACGACACCAAGATGTCAGCACTAGGGCGCTGCCCGTCACACTGAGAATGAATAGCGGCCAGTGCAGCCACCGCATGGTGCGATAGAGCAGCGCCAAGAATGCCGAGTCTTTGAAACCATCCTTTTTCATGCGGTAGATGGTCGTACCGCCATGGTAGAGTTGGTCAAAGTTCCAGAGCGTGACCCAGCGGCCCCATAGGTTCCAGGTGATGTACTTCCCTGGAATTTCCGAGAATGGCTGCTTCGTTGACAGTTTCCAGTTCTTGTCTGTTTGATCTTCCATGTCGGCCAACACATGGGTGGTCTCGCCGCGGGCGTACCAGTTGGGCGGGCTAAAGCGAGAGCGAATCATGTGGGTGGTTCGCGAAAGATCGGCATGCTTGTTGTCGACCGTTACCCCGTCGGCATTGTGAACGTACTGGCGTTCAAACACGCCTTCTGCGGTCAATGCCAGACTCCATCCCAAGAACAAAGCGGCGGCCATCGTTAGCCCCTGCCGGCGCGACGCGAATTTCGCCTGCTCCGGCGAGAAGAGCATCAGAGGCAAGCACGCGAGCGGCAAGAAGTAAGTGATGTACCGGACCGAGGCCGAGAGTCCCAGGATCAGACCAGCGACGATCACTAGTGAGATCGACTGTCGTTGCCAACTGCAAACGAGAACGAGAAGTCCCGTCATTAACAGGAACGTGAAAAGCGTTTCAGTTAGGACGTACTGCTCAAGGGCAATCAGGTGAGGGCAAATGGCTACCAGCAAAGCGGGTAGAAGTGAAAATGCCCAGGGGAAGCTGCATCGTGCAATCAGAAATGTGACAACGACTATGAGAGAGCCCAGTACCGACTGCGCTCTGGCGACCTGATCGGCGAACTCTCTTAGGTTGTTGGGCGTATCGATCCAGATCGTTAGAAAGGTGGGGTAGCCTGGACGTAAATCCGTTCTAGTTTGGGGAGGCGTTTCGGCGGGTTGTTCGAGTGAGAACGCACCATGTTTTTTGATGTTGTATGCGGTTAGCGTGTACTTGGCCGCGTCGGCCCTGACGGCGCTCGCCGTTTCGCTGCGCGATTGATAGTGGGTGCGTATCGCCAAAGAAATCGCGAACACGACCGCGATAATAGCCAGGTGTTGAATGCAGACGCGGAATCGACTCAAGACCCTTGGCCCTCCGAAGTGGAGGTTTCGCTGTCAGAGGAAGCCGAAGGTGGCTTTCTCGTCTTTGTCCAGTTGCTGCGTAGCAGGCCCTTCATTGTTTCGACGGCCTCACGATGCTCTGCGACATCGACGACGTTGGCGCGTTCCGGCTGATCGGAGTGATAGTCATATAGTTCGGTGGCGATTGCATTCCCGTCGAGCGCCTCGCTGTCGCTGCCTCGGTTCCAGCTGACGAACCGATATCGATCGGTGCGGACGCTGTAGCCGGTAATTGGTGATTTGTCAGAAGCGATTCTCCCGATCTGACTGAACGAGCTGTTTGCCCACCGGCGGTCGGGGTTCTGCAGCAGCGGGACGAGGCTAATGCCCTCCAGCTGTTGTGGGGAAGCGATTCCGGCGAGCTCGCAAAGGGTCGGGAAGACGTCAACCAGCTCAGTGAGGCCCTTTGTGTGTTTTCCGCTGGCCGCACCGGCCGCCTTGACGATGAGCGGTGATCGCAGGCCCAGCTCGTAATTGGTCGCTTTGCCCACGACACCATTTTCCCCCAGGTGAAATCCGTGGTCCCCGACCAGGACAATGGTCGTGTTTTCGTACAAGTCGAGGCGTTTCAGCTCATCGATGACCTGTCCAACCAGTGCGTCGACGTAGCTGGTGCAGGCATAGTAGCCCCTCGTCATCTTCCGTAGCATGTCGGGAGTAAAGGTAATCTCCTCGAGCAGCGGAACGCCGGAGTAGAAGCGTGGCTCGTATGAGCCGTGTCCTGCATTCGGGGCAGCCAGGCGCGGTGCTTCGAGATTCACCGGCATTTCGATGGAGTCCGCCGGATAAAGATCCCAATACATTTGAGGGCAGTTGAAAGGGAGGTGCGGTCGCACGAACCCGACCGACATAAAAAACGGCCGCTTGCTGTCCTTGAGCGCTTGCAGCTTGTCGATTGCGGCTAGGGCTGTTTGCCCGTCGGGGTAAGCTTTGTCCGGCACGTCAGCCGCCTCGGTGACAGGGCCACGAACTCCGTCTTTGACGCCAGTCTTGTGTCGCGCGTCGTCCGTCAGGTAGACGAGGTGCGTTTCGTTTTTCCACGGTTCCTCCGACCACGCCTGTTCATCGTCCCGTTGTCCGAAATGAAAGTTCTTGCCAAAGGAATAGGTTTCATAGCCGTGTTCGCGAAAATGCCGGGGTAACGTAGTTAGTTTCGGATTGCCTTCGCGAATGCTCTTGGTAAACCAATGGACGTTCGTGGTGTTCGGATAGCAGCCGGTAAAGAACGAGGCCCGCGAGGGAGCGCAGGCCGACATCTGCGCGTAGGCCCGTTCGAATAGCACGCCTTCAGCAGCCAGGGCGTCGATGTTGGGCGACTTGATATGCGCACGGCCATAGCAGCCAAACTCCGGTCGCATGTCGTCAATGACGATCAGCAAGACGTTGTGCCCGTGGGATGGTAGCTTCGCGGGGGGCAGCTTGGCATGCGGCGGCTGAGGAGCGTCGACACATCCTGCCAGGGCAATCGTTAGGAGAAGCAGGCAGATTGCCGGTAGAAGTGGGCGGCGCATGCGATTCTTCATTGCTCACAAGGAAGTGGCGACGCGTACGATTGTACGTTAGCGCTCGGGCTATTTGAAGGCGAACGCTGGTGTTGAGCCGGTCTGGGCCTCAGCTTACTTGCTGCGTAGCGAGTGCCGGCCGCCCTTGGTCGACTTTACGCTAACCTCGAAGGGACCTTCGCCTTCGACCAGCCAACGAACGTAGATGGTCGAGTTGCCGCCAATGGTCTTGAGCTCGACGTCGGCCGGGTGGTGCGGGTGATCGTGCGTTTGGGCGAACCACTTCGATCCGCTGGTGAGGGCGGCCGCAACATGGATCTTCTTGTTATCTACGCCTGCCGCCCGAATTGAGACGACGTCGGGCGGGGAGATGTTGCGATGCACGTCGACCGCCAGGCGAGTCGGGATCAGGCGTTCATTCTCGATGGTTGCCGTTACCTGGGTAAGTCCGTCGCCGAGGTCTTCCACGTCGATTGACTGCACGCGAACCTTTGGCATCTGATCGGCGTGGTAGAGCGTGAAGGCCATGTTGCGGTGGCACATCTCTTCCAACATAAACGACGGCGGTTGGCGGCCGAAATTCTTCTTCTTGCCACCGACTTCGACGCGACCGAACTGCGGGTGATCGATTTCCTTCCAGTCGACGAAGGCGTCCTCGAACAGCAGGTACTTGTCGAATTCGTGAACGATCTCACGCTTCGGCATGATGTAGCCGGCGTCTTTGGTGCCGAAGTAATTGAACGGCCCCCACACCTCATTCAGGAAAGCGAGGTGTCCGAGCATTTGATATCGCCAGTTGATCGTCTCGCCGTAGCTCTCATATAGGCTGCTGCTCTGTACAATGTAGTCGTAGCCGGGCAGGATCCGCTCGCCGAGCTTGGCCATGGTGTCATGAACACGGATATCGGCCGCATCGTAGCGATCGCTGGCAACGGCAGGACCGCGAACGATCAGACCGCCGGTGTTGTGGTAATTCTGGCTGCCGGCGATATGGGGGCGAGCCATCATGAAGTCGGCGAAGGCGCGAATCTCTGGCACGGCCAACGGGTAGCGATAGCCACCGAGCTGGATGTATTCCGGTTCCCATTTCCAAGGGAAGAGACGATTTGGATCGTAGTAGCCGGCGTAGTCCTCATTGATTTTTCCATCGCCGTCGTTGTCGTAGCCCTCGACTCCGACCATCCGATAGGTGCCCTTGGTCCCCTCGGGGGCTTCGATCATCATTCGCGGGAACTTGGGATGCGGGATGTGCGTGCCGTTCTCGTCACGGACTCGCAAGATCGTAATGTGTCCATCACCGTCGAGATCATCGGCAGGGTCTTCGTCGAACAACCCGTCGCCATCATCGTCGACAGGACGCATGCCTCCACGCGGCCAATCGGTGTTGTTGGCTTTATAGAAGTGAGCGTCGCGGGCGTCCGGGTTGATCATCGGGGCCAGATAGAAGACGCGTTCGTCGAGCAGCTGCTTGATCCGCGGATTGATGGCCGCCATTTCCGCGAGATACCAGGCGGTATATAGCACCACTTCCGTGGCTTGTGTTTCGTTGGCATGCAGTCCGCCATCGATCCACATCGCCGGTTTGTCGGCGAGCGGTTTGCCGTCCTTGCGATTGGTGACGGTCATCACCCACAGGTCACGCTTGCCGTACGACTTGCCGAGGCTTTCGAGTTTGGCGAGGTGCGGGTGCGCCTTGGCGATGTCCTGAAGCATCTTGCTCGACTGGGCGTAGTCATAGAAGCGATTCCAGTGGACCGGCACCTTGGGATTGGTGACGCCGCCCATGGCGCGATAGACCTGCTTCTCTTGGTTGGCGTAGTTGGCCGTGACCTTGAGCTTCTTGATCGGACCGTTGGTCTGGCTCGGCGGAGCGGGATCGCCATCGGCCAGAACTCGCGAAGAACCAGTTGCCAGCGCGAGCGTGATAACCAATGCTAATGCCGGAATCGCGAATAGAATGGTTGTGCGTCGTGGTGTCATTTCAATTCGATCTCTACGGTGTGTTCGCCGACGGGGGCTGCCCAGGCGCGAATGGTTGTTTTTCTCGGCCGCTTGTCGCGGACGCGAAGTAGCCAGGTGTGTTCTTGTGTTCCGCCGCTGCCGGCGATCGGTTGAAGCTGAATGCGGACCGGGCCCCGAATCAACTCGGCCCCCTCCGGCATGTCGAGCGCGATCTGCACTCGCTGGGTTTGTCGTGAACGACGTCCCAGTTCCGAGGATGTTGGTAGGTACCCGGTGTTAATGACCTTGGCGTGCACCCGAAATACGCCGGCGCCAAGCGATTCAACTTCCGTCTCGTGAATCGCGATCTTGGGCATCGACTCAACGAGCTTGCCAAGGAACCGGACATGCTTACCCGCGAGGGCCTCGATTTCGGTCGCCGGTGGATTGTCTCGCCAGAACGGTTTAAAGCCGCCGACTTCGACCTGCTTGCCTGGAAAGTCGGGGTGATCGATCGATTGCCAAGCGGCGAAGCCGTCAATGTTATTGGCGTCCATCCAGCGAAGTGCGTTCAGGTCGTCCGCACCACGTTTGTCGTCCGACTTCTTCTTGTCGTCCGCTGGCGTTTGCTTCGGCACCCACCAACCGCGGGCGGCAAGCGACCAACGGCCGTAGTGGAAGTAGGCCCAACGGCTAAATGAGCCGGATCCTTTAGCCGGGCCAGGGGCATTCTTCTCAGCGAGAAGTTCACGGTAGTCCTTGGCCAGCGATGCGACGTACTTAAGGTCGCCGCCATCGACGAAGACCGGGATCCGGGTCGGATTCTTGCCGGTCTTCCAGGTCTGCATCAAATTGTCTTCAGGCGTGAACGACAGCACGGCTGCAATATTGGTGCGGTCAAAGAGAAAGTCCGCTACGGCCCGGGTTTCGTTCTCCGACACCTGATGCGGGCCGGCGTGGGCCTTGAAGTATGGATACTTGAAAGTGAAGTTGCGATTGAATGCCACTCCGTCGCCGGCGTCCTCATTCCACTTGTCGTCGTGGTCGTTGTCGACGCCCTCAACATAGAGGTGGTACTGGCCCGCTTCACCCTTGAGGCGATCGGCCTTGATGAGAACACGCGGGTCTTTCGGGTGAGCGATGTATTCGCCTGCCGCGTCGGCCACGCGCATCATGGTGATTACGCCGTCGCCGTTGAGGTCCTCTGGCGGATCTTCTCCGAATGTGTGATCGCGATCGTCGTCGGTCTTGCGGGCGTTTCCTTGGGGACGTCGCCGTGGCAGCGCAAAGCACTTCTCGGTCGCGTCGGGGCTGGGACGCGGGATAACGTAGATCGTGAAGTTCCGTAGCAGATCGCGAGTCTCATCGTGCTTGGAATCTGCGACCAAATGCTTAGCGATATGGAGGGCGATTTCGGTGCCAAGAAGGTGGCCAGCGTCGACACCACCGATGATGGCGATGGCCGGCTTCTCGTTGGCCGTCTTGGGATCGCTGCTGATCGTGATCAGCGAGACATCGCGATCCTGGAGCGTCTTGCCGAGCGACTCAACGGTGACGAACTTGCTAGCGGCGAGTTCGTGTAGTTGCTTCTGTAGCGACGCGTAGTCGGAGTATCCGGTTAGCGGATCTTTCTTGGCAATGGCTGGCTGGGCTTGGCACGAGGTGGGCGCCAGCAAGAATCCAAGCAGCAGTAGACCTGCGATGAAGACAGGCAGCGCGAGAGTATTTAAGCGACAGCAGCGGGTGCGAATCATGGGGACGTTTCTAGGGTGGCTCGGGAACGAGTCGTGCAATCGCCAGGGGAGGATGAATTGGCGAAAGGCTGGGCGACGTCCGATGAGGCAGGCGTGCGATATAGCGCAGGATCGCCCACCTCGCGGAAGCGGAAATAATACACCATTATAGCTCGCAACATGAGGTCCGGCCGGCAGGACGGTCCAGGCAGAAAGCCGCGAAATACCTTCATAAACAGGCGAATATCGCCTGTGAAGTGACCCGAAAGGGGGCGGGGGCCTAGTCGGCGGCCGTCGGCATCGGCGGGGGCGATGCGGCGTCCTCGGTCGAATCGACCTGTCCTAGCTGATAGATCCCCGGATGATAAGCAATGTCGAGTAACTGCATCGTATGCAGTACCCGAGGTGGCTGTTCTACACGTGCGAGGTGCGATTCCAATTGTGCCATACAGCCGATATTGCCGGTTGCTACGGCATCGCACTTGGTGGAAAGGATCGCATCGGCCTTTTGGCGGCCGAGCTGAGCGGCGATCTCCGGTTGCTCGATATTGTACGTTCCTGCCGAACCACAACAGAGTTCGCCTCGCGGCACATCGACCAGCTCAACGTTGCCAATTGCACGGAGCAACCGGCGCGGTTCGGCCCGCACACCCTGGGCGTGAGCCAAATGACAGGCGTCGTGATAGGCGACGCGAGTCGGTTCACGCAGAGCCGCAGGAGCGACCATGCCCAATTGATCGAGAAACAGCGAGACGTCCTGGCAGCGTTCGGCGAATCGTTCGGCCGCTTCTTGTTCCGGTTCGCCGGCAAGCCAGAGGCCGTACTCGTGCATGCCGGAGCCACAACCAGCCGCGTTCGTCAGAATCGCGTCGACATCGGTTGGAAATGCAGCCAGGTTTTCGCGGGCGAATTTCTTGGCCTGCCAGGCTGCACCGGTGTGTGCCGCTAGTGCACCGCAACAAACTTGGGATTTAGGAATAACAACCTCGACACCGTTGACTGCGAGTACACGCAACGTGGCCCAGTTGATTGCCGGGGCGATGACTTGTTGCGCACAGCCCACGAGCAGAGCGACGCGAGCCCGTCGTTTGCCTTGGTGCGGGAATATTTCCGGCAGCCGATCGGCCTGCGGTAGTTTGGCTGGCAACAGTTCCAACATATCGCCGGCACGACCGGGGATCAGATCACGAAGCGGTCGGGCCATGCGCCCCATCATTGCGGCCAGACGAAACCGCTTGGGGTAGGGGAGCGTTTCCAGAACGAAACGCCGCAGTAGGCGATCGAAGAAGCTCCGTTTGCGAACCGCTTCTGTTTCGGCGCGAAACGGCGTGAGTAATTCGCCATACTCAACACCCGAAGGGCATGCGGTGACGCAACTCACGCAACCCAGGCAGCGGTCGACATAGGGCAAAGCCTCTTCCATCGGCAGCTTGCCTTCGAGAACCTCTTTCATCAGGAAGATTCGCCCACGCGGGGAGTCCATTTCCTCGCCGAGCGCTTCGTAGGTGGGGCAAGTTGGCAAGCAGAACCCGCAATGAACACAAGTGGCGACCGCTTTAGCCATCTCTTCGCCGGCGGGACCACATTCGCTGATGGGAATCGTGTGTTGCATGGAGACTCGGCTGTTAATCTTGAAGGCCGCCTGGGTCGAGGGAGGCCGCGTTGTTTTGGATTCTTAAGTCACACTGCCGGCGTATGCCGGCTCGAACTTACCGTCTGGATCGAGTGCCTGGAGCAGTCGCTGCTTCATCGCATTGTTGTCCACGGGGCCGAGCAGTGGGCTGTCCCAGTCACCTTGCAGTGCGATCGCACGCCGGTTGGCGGAGCGAAGTGTCGACTGCAGGGTGTCGGTGATGTTTGGATCGTTCCAGGCAAGATAAGCTACATTGCCCCCGACGGAGTAGCGTCGAGTCACCTCGCCGTTCCAGCGAGCGATGCGTTTCTCCAGCCGCATGACGTCGGTGGGGACCAGCGGAAGCTTGACCATGTGCGAACACTTTCTTGCCCAACGCATGTTGGCCGCGTCGTGCCAGATCTCGGCATCCTCGGTAAAGGTCGCGATCGTGGCTTCTTTCTCTAGCAACGTCGTCAGTCGGGTGAGTCGTGCGTGGAGAGCATCGCCGATCCCGCCAATGCGAATCCACAACTTGCCTGGCGGTTCCAGGTCGAGGCACATCAAGTCGAGCGGTGAAACGGCCAGACGATCGACCATTGCCATCGCCGTCTGAAGATTGGGAAGTTCCGCCAGGATCGTGGCAGTCGATTCCGGAGCAGGGAAGACCTTGAACGAGGCCTCGACGATGATTCCGAATCGGCCTAGGCTCCCGGTAACGAGCTTGGGTATGTCGAAACCGGCCACATTCTTGACGACATTACCACCACCGCGAATCACATTGCCGTGACCATCGACGATTCGCACTCCCAGGAGGAAATCGCGAATGCCACCGTAGCGGTATCGAGCCGGTCCAGACAAACCGGCGGCGATGCTGCCGCCAAGGGTGGCCCCGTCATCGGCCCAAGGAGGATCGAAGGGGAGATACTGGCCGTGCTTGGCGAGCTGCGCGGCAACCTCTGAGATGGGAGTCCCCGCCAGGGCCGTGAACGTGTACTCGCTCGGATCGTACTGCGTGACGCCTGAAAGGCCGGTCAACGAGAGATTCGCACCGGCCGACAACGCCGACTTGGAACCACCGGCGGTCGCATGCACGCGCGTGCGGGATCGCACGGCGGCTTGGACGTCGGCGATGGTCGATGCAGTTTCCAATGGGCTGTTTCTCGTTGTCGTTCTGGGCAGGTGTGTGGGCTGTTTAGGTGTGTGGGCTTGGCGAGTCGGTGCGTGAGCGGGGATGCGCCGTGACTATTTAGTTGCGATCATTCGCGAGAGATGATGCCCTGTTGTTCCAGCGGATGAGCTCCGTGGCTGGTGAGAGCGGGGGCTTCGCCGTCGGGCAGCATTTTGCCTCGGTTGGCGATGTTCTTAACGTCGATCGCATTGCGAATGGCGTACATGCACTTCGTGTCGCGGGGCTCGTACATCTCGCCGAGGTAGGCAGTCTTCTCCAGGCCGACGCCATGCTCGCCCGTGATGGAACCACCCATGCGAATGCACATTCGCAGGATTTCGCCCGCGCAGCGTTCCGCGTCTTCGAGTGCGCCTTCGACGTTACCGTCGTACATGATCAGCGGATGCAGATTGCCATCGCCAGCGTGAAACACGTTGGCTACGCGAATTCCGAACTTCTTGGAGATCTGCTGGATTTCGCCAAGCGCCTCGCCCAACCGGCTGCGTGGCACGACTCCATCTTGGACAATGAAATCTGGGCTCAAGCGGCCGACTGCGGAGAAGGCGCTCTTGCGTCCCTTCCAAAAGGTCATTCGCTCCGCTTCGTCGCGGGCGATTCGTATTTCCGTTGCGCCGGAATCGTCGAGGACTTTGAGCAGACGTGGTTCTTCGGCGGCGACCTCTTCTCGGGGGCCTTCGAGTTCCACTAAAAACACCGCTTGGGCACTGTCGGGATAGCCGGCATTCACGGCCGCTTCCGCAGCATCGATTGCCAGGCGGTCCATGATTTCCATCGCCCCAGGAAGCAGCCCGCTGGCTACGACCATCGAGACCGCATCGCCTGCCGCCGTTAGCGAGTCGTAGGCAGCCAGAAATGCCCGGTAGACTTCCGGTTTCGGTAAGAGTCGCAGCGTGATTTCCAGAGCAATGCCGAACAGGCCTTCGCTGCCGGCGAACATGCCAGTCAGGTCGGGGCCGACCGATTCCAGGCTGTCCCCGCCAAGCGTGACGACTTCTCCGTCGGGCAGCACGCACTTCATGCCCAACACGTGATTGGCGGTCATGCCGTACTTCAAGCAATGAACGCCCCCGGAATTGAAGGCCACATTGCCGCCGATCGTGCAGACGGGACCGCTGGAAGGGTCGGGCGCATAGTAAAGTCGGTCGGGCGCGACATGTTCTGTAACGCGGAGATTGATGACGCCTGGCTCAACGACCACGACCCGCTGTTGGGGTTCGTAGCGGAGGATGCGGTTAAGGCGATTCATGGCAATCACCAAACCGCCGGGAACTGGAACCGAGCCTCCGCTCAGGCTGGTCCCACTACCGCGGGCCATGAACGGGACGCCATGCTTGTGGCATAGCCGGACCGTCTCAATGACTTCTTCCTGTGTCTCTGGCAGAACGACTCCCACCGGGCGACCACGAAAAGCGGTCAGTCCATCCGACTCATACGGAGTCACCTGCGCCGCGGAGGTCATCAGCCGGTCGGGGGGGAAGAGGTTTCCCAGGTCGGTTAGCAATGCGGCAGTCGACATGAACGAGCCGGTAGATCGATGGCGGCTTATGAAGGGGGTAAATGCCTGTGGCGGGCGTGACGCAAGAAAGCGGCACGAATTGGTGCCATATATAAGGTCTCAGCTAGGTCTATTGTAACGTGCGGAAAGACAACTGTGCGAGTTGGCACGCTCTAACCACGGCTACAAACGACCTGTTTTCGTTGAAATGGCGGCGTTTCCGCAAGAATCACGCAGCCGTATGTTAAGAATGTCGCCACTCTTGTGCTCCCTTTTCCAGGCAAAACCTGCTAAAATCAGGGAACGGTCGCCGCGCGTAGATTTGCTGCCGATGGCCGACCGCCCCACCTAAATGTCCCGCCCTACGCGTCATTCTGGAGACTTCCTCGATGATCGGCCTCTGCTGTTCGTCTTATTCCCGGTTCCTGTTGGCCGGCTCGATTTCGCTCGTTTTGCTCGCCATGCCACCTGATGCCGATCTTCAGGCTGCCGAAGAAGCAGGCGAGTCGCATGCGAAACCGGTCGACTTTACTCGCGATATACGTCCGCTGTTGTCGAATTCCTGTTTTGCGTGTCACGGATTCGATGAAGCGGAACGCGAAGCCGACCTGCGGCTCGACGATCGTGAGAGCGCCGTCGACGATACCGAGGCGATTATTCCTGGCGACGCTGAGGCGAGCACGCTGTTCGAGCGGATCACGAGCACCGACCCGGATCTTCAAATGCCGCCGGCTGGCTCCTCCCAGCCCGCATTAACGAAGGATCAAATTGAGTTGATTCGTCGCTGGATCGACTCGGGAGCCGAGTACGCCGACCACTGGGCCTACGAGAAGATCGATCGCCCAGAAGTTCCCGAGGTTAAAGCCGTCGAGCATCCGGTTGACTCGTTTGTTCGTCAACGTCTTCAGAAGCAAGGTGCGACTCCGTCGAAAGAAGCCGACCGGCGGACGTTGATTCGTCGTTTGAGTTTCGATTTGACCGGCCTGCCACCGACGCCAGAAGAGGTAGCAGCTTTCTTGGCGGACAAGTCGGAGAACGCCTATGAGAAGGTGGTCGATCGGTTGCTCGCTTCGCCTCACTACGGCGAGCGAATGACGATCGATTGGCTCGATTTAGTTCGCTACGCCGACACGAATGGCATTCACGGTGACAGTTTGCGTGAGCACACGCCCTATCGGGATTACGTGATTGATGCATTCAACAACAATAAACCGTTCGATCAATTCACGATCGAGCAGTTGGCCGGCGACCTACTACCTAACGCCACGATCGAACAGAAGATTGGCTCGGGCTACAACCGTCTTAACATGACGACGCGGGAAGGCGGTGCTCAGCCAAAGGAATATCGGGCCAAGTACGCTGCCGACCGGGTGCGCAATGTGTCCAGCGTCTGGATGGGAACAACGTTGGGTTGTGCCGAGTGCCATGACCACAAGTACGACCCGTTCACGACTCGCGATTTCTACACGCTGGCGACCTACTTCGCAGATATCAAGGAGAACGCGGTCGAGAAGCAGGTGCCGACGCGGCTGCCGACGCCGGAACAGCAGGTTCAACTCGATGAATTGAATGAGAAGGTGATTGCGGCCCGCGATGTGCTCAAGACGCAGACGCCGGAACTTGACGTGGCCCAGGCTGAGTGGGAAGCCGACCTGGCTTCCCGGCGTGCGGTTTGGACGACGGTCATGCCCAGCAGTGCGGTTAGTGCCCACGGAGCGACGCTCAAGATTCTTGAAGATGGTTCGATCCTGGCCAGTGGCACCTCGCCGGACATTGATCTTTACACGGTCGAACTGGAAACGACGCTGGCCGAGATCACGGCATTCCGGTTTGAAATGTTGCACCATGAATCGCTGCCGAATAAGGGTCCTGGCCGGTCGTACAGCGGAAGCCTCGTGATCAACGAGATGGAGCTTGAGGTGATCACGCCCGAGGGTGTCCAAAAGGTAGAACTTCACAAATCATCATCCACGTTTGACGCTCCTGGCTACACCGCGGCTCACGCCATCGATGGCAAGACCGAAGCGGTCGATCGTGGCTGGGCGGTGGCCCCGCAACTCGGTATTTCCCACGAGGCGGTCTATCACACGAAGACTCCGCTCGGAGACGGCACGCCGGTGAAGCTGCGAATCACGATTCATCAGAATCATGGTCGTGAGCGAACGTTGGGCTATTTCCGCTTCTTGGCCACGAATGACAACGCGGACGAGAAGATCGTGCAGGCCGGTGGAGAAGACGAGCTAGATAAGGCCTTGGCCGATGCTCTCGCGACGCCGCTCATCGAACGAACGGACGAAGAGAAGAAACTCGTTTCCCAGCGATTCCGCGACATCACGTCGGTATTGGAGCCAGCGCGTCAGGCGATCAAAGACATTGAACAAGAACGGCATGCGTTTCTGGAGCCGATTCCGTTGGTACTGGTCAGCGAAGCGATCGAACCGCGAATGATGCGGGTACTTCCGCGTGGTAACTGGCTCGACGATAGCGGTGAGATCGTGCAGCCGGAAACGCCGGAGTTTATGTTTGCCCTCGATACCGGTGAACGCCGGCAGACGCGTTTGGATTTGGCGAATTGGCTCGTCCACGAGGACAATCCGCTCGTGGCCCGCGTTACCGTTAATCGCCTTTGGAAGATGTTGTTTGGCAAGGGCCTGGTGACAACACTGGGTGACTTTGGATCCCAAGGTGACGTTCCCTCGCACCCCGAACTTCTCGACTGGCTGTCGGCCGAATTCCGCGAGAGTGGTTGGGACGTAAAGGGAATGCTCAAGTTGATCGTGATGAGCGAGACCTACCGACAGTCTTCGGTTTCCAGCGAAGACGACCGACGTCGAGATCCCTTCAATCGGCTGCTCGCTCGACAGGGACGCTTCCGCCTTGAGGCTGAAATTGTCCGCGACAACGCACTCGCGGCCAGTGGGTTGCTGGTTCGCAAGGTTGGCGGCAAAAGCGTGCGGCCGTATCAACCGGCCGGCTACTACGCTCACCTGAATTTCCCGAAGCGAAAGTACTACGCCGACAAGGGCGAGAAACAGTACCGTCGCGGCGTCTACACACACTGGCAGCGGACGTTCTTGCACCCCAGTTTGAAGGCCTTCGACGCTCCGACGCGAGAAGAGTGTTCTGTTGAGCGGCCGCGCAGTAACACGCCGCTGGCGGCGCTCGTGCTGCTCAATGATCCTACCTACGTGGAGTCTTCTCGAGTGTTGGCGACACGGATGCTGACCGAGGGCGGTTCTTCGGCGGCGGAGCGAGTCAAATTCGCGTTTGCGCAGGTTCTGCAACGCGAGCCGACGGCGAGTGAACTGACGGTAGTCAGCAAGGTCATCGAACTTCACCTAGGGAATTATCGCAGCGACACGGAGGCGGCTAAGAAGTTTGTATCGGTCGGAGACAAGCCGGTTCCAGATGGGATCGATGTCGCGGAATTGGCTGCGTACACGTCGGCGGGGCGAGTGATTATGAATCTTCACGAGACCATTAACCGATACTAAATCAGACAAGACTCACAAAAATGGAAATGAACTGCTGTCCGGAAATGAATCGGGGCGGCCGACATTTATCCTGCCTTGGGCCTAGCTAAGGACCGCGTTATGACGCAACCCAACATGAACTTTGCTGAAGCGATTCGCCTGCAACTTGCACGTCGTACCTTTCTTCGTCGTGGCTCGATCGGTCTCGGCTCCGCCGCGCTGGCCGCCACGTTGGGCCCGACGCTACCGCTGGGTAATTCCGCTGCGGCGGCAACGGGCGGCAACGAAGACCCGTTGAAGAAACCGCACTTCAAGCCCAAGGCCAAGCGAATCATCTATCTTTGCATGGCCGGTGGTCCGTCGCATCTTGAGACGCTCGATTACAAGCCGAAGTTGGCCGAGATGCATGGGCAGGCGATGCCCGAATCGTACACCAAGGGGCAGCCCATCGCGCAGTTGCAGGGTAAGACGTTAACCTGCTTCGGACCGCAGCATCCGTTCAAGAAATTTGGCGATTCTGGTCAGCATATTAGCGGCCTGTTCCCGCACATCGGTGGTGTGGCCGACAAGCTCTGCATCATCAACTCGATGCGTACCGAGCAGATTAACCACGACCCGGCTCATACTTTTATGAATACCGGTTCGTCGGTGTCTGGTCGTCCTTCGTGGGGATCGTGGATGCTTTACGGTTTGGGAAGCGACAGTGATAATCTGCCCGGTTTCGTGGTGCTGACTTCGGTCGGTAACCATGGTCAGGCGCAGCCGATCGCGGCTCGGCAATGGCACAGCGGATTCCTGCCCAGCTGTTACCAAGGTGTCGAGTTTCGCTCCACAGGCGACCCGGTGTTGTATGTCGGAAATCCCGCTGGCGTGAATGGCAAGCAGCAGCGCGAGATTGTCGAGGCGATCAACGAATTGAATCGTCAGCACGACAACCTGGTCGACGATCCCGAGATTGCGACCCGCATCGCGCAGTACGAGATGGCGTTCAAGATGCAAACGAGCGTGCCGGAGTTGATGGACATCTCCGATGAATCACAAGCGACGCTTGACATGTACGGCACCAAGGGGGGCGACGGGTCATTCGCGGCCAACTGTCTGCTCGCGCGGCGATTGGCCGAGCGGGGTGTCCGATTCACCCACGTTTATCACCGCGGCTGGGATCACCACGAAGGAATCAAGGGGAATGTTGCCGGCACCGCTCGCGAGGTCGACCAGGCGTCGGCGGCATTGATTAAGGATTTAGATCAGCGTGGGATGCTGGAAGACACACTAGTCCTATGGGGGGGTGAGTTCGGCCGAACTCCGATGGGACAGGGGAGCGGACGAGACCACCATATTAAGGGGTTCTCTATGTGGATGGCGGGTGGCGGAGTCAAGCCTGGAATTACCTACGGGGCAACCGACGAATTGGGCTATAACGCGGTAGAAAACGTGTTTCACGTTCATGATTTTCACGCCACGGCCCTCCATCTAATGGGGGTCGACCACCTCAAATTGACGTACCGCTTTCAGGGGCGTGATTTCCGCCTGACTGATATTCATGGTAATGTAGTTAGCGACATCCTGGCGTAGCGGCCAGTCGCATGCCGGTTACCTACCGGTGGGCGCTTTCCGCTGGTATACCTCGTCCGTTGGTATGTCTTGCCCACTGGTGTGTCTCTACTGACCACGACTATCGGACTCCCAATTTAACCGATCCGAACAGTTGCGTTGTTTCTCAGACAAAGGCCACGGTGGTCTTGCGGAAACGATGGGGCGCTGTGCGGTGACCGAGTACGGCCATGAAATACCATATCGAAGAGTTGAACAGTGCCTGCGATTGGAAGAAGAAAGGCACTAAGACGTTTGACACCTACGATCAGGCAGAACGATACGCTTCAAAGACGTTGAAGCTCGATGACGATTCTCACATCTACCGTATCAAGGGGCAAGATAGCGAGTTAGACAAGTTGACGGACAAGGAACGCGATGTCCTGCGATTACTGCTGGCAGGTGTCAGCAATGTCGATATCGCCGAGAAGTTGAATTGTGGATTGCGAACCGTGGAGCTTCGCCGTCACGTCATCTTCAAGAAGCTGAAGGTAAAAAAAGTCGCGCAGCTTGTGCGCAAGGTCTGCTAGACCAAGGCATTTGGGTGTAGCCCGCGGATCCATCCGTCTGGTGCTGCGACTGCCGAGCATCGCCTCAGAAGAACGCCGCTAGAGTAGCGGCAACCAGAGTTTTGCCAGCAAGGATGGAAGATGGCCAAACCAATTCGCGGGGTGTTTGTCCCCAATATCGTTCCGCTCGACGACCAAGGACGCATCGACGAAGATCGACTGCGTGGGTTTGTTGATTGGCTAATCGAGCAAGGCGTACACGGTCTTTACCCCAACGGGTCGACGAGCGAGTTCACGCGATTCACGGCTGAAGAACGGCGGCGGATCAACCGCATCGTTTGCCAGCAGGCAGGCGACCGGGCTCTGGTTCTTGCCGGAGCAGCCGAAGCCAATGTGAAAGAAACGCTCGCCGCCTGTGAAGCATGTGCCGAGTATGGGGCGCGGGCTGTGGCGATTGTGTCTCCTTTCTATTATCGGCTGGGGCAGGAGGCGGTTTACGCCTATTTCCGCGAGATTGCGGAGCAGACGCCGATCGACATCACGCTCTACAACATCCCGATGTTTGCCTCGCCGATTGAGATTGATACGATTCGGCGGCTATCGCAGTTTGAACGAGTCGTGGCGATCAAGGACTCGTCGGGGGACATTGCGGCGATGGGGCGGATGATCGCCGCGGTCAGAAAAGAGCGCGAGGACTTTGTCTTTCTTAGTGGTTGGGAGCCGGCTCTGCTGCCGAGCCTGATGTTGGGAGCGACCGGCGGAACCCATGCCACCGCCAACGTTGTTCCGGAACTGACTCGTCGCGTCTTTGAGTTGGGAACCGCTGGTGAGTACGACCAGGCGCGTGAGTTCCATTTTCGATTGCTGGAGCTATTCGACGCACTGCTCGGCGTGGGTGATTTTCCAAGCGGTTTTCGAGCGGGAGCCGAACTGCGAGGCCAGCGGCTTGGTAACTCCCGACAGCCGGGAGGTGAGGTGTCGACGGCGGACCGCGACGGCTTGAAGCAGGCGATTGACAACGCTCTGGGGGCTCTGTCTTGAGCATGTGGTAATTCACATGGCGAGCAGGTCGTAGCTAGTCCATTGGGCGTGGAAGCTACACGAATCTGGTAGCCCGACGTATAATGCTGCTGTGCAGACCGACCTCACGTAATGTTCGCTTGGTTCAGATTTCACGGATTGCGAAACGTACCGGTAGCGAATGCGAGATGGTCTTGGAAAGGGCAGTCAGTGCGGAGTCGCGGTGTTTGGCCGGTGCCGGCGACGATTTAAGGAATAGTACGTCATGCGGAGAGTTCGAGGTTTGCTCACTGGTGATTCAATGTCCTGGGCCTGGCGATTCGGTGCGGTCTCCTTTTGCCTCGTCAGCCAACTCTTTGTAGGCAGCGTGATGGGGGCTCCGGCCAAGGCGAAGTCGGCGGTCGACTATTCGTCAGCATCCGCGGTTCGGCGGGCGGAGAATCTCCTGCTCTTTCAGTCCCGGTCGGGAGGTTGGCCGCGCAATGTTGATCTCGGTTCAAACGCTTATGACGCTGAGGAACAGCAGCGCTTGCGAGAACAATATCGTTCGCGGCGTCCGCCTGGTTCGTTGGGTGAGGACACCGACATCGATGCCACGCTGCTGGACCGTGCCACCGTCGACAAGATCGACTACTTGGCTCGTGTTTACATCGCAACGGGCAAGAAGAATAAGCGGTTTGCCAAAGCGGTCGAGCGAGGCATGGAGTACTTGATGCTTTCGGAGGGTCCGGAGGGAGGGTATTTTGCCTTCTATCCTCGCCCTTCGTTTTCTCGACATTGGCATAAGAACGTATTGCTTACCAGCGACGTCGCGTTTGCGACGGTAGAAGTTCTTGCGGCGGCAGGTCGAGGGGATCCGCCCTATGATTGGGTGAGCAAGCAGCTTCGCGCCGCTGCGTCCGATTCCGTAGAACGCTTTCGCGAGTTTCTCGTCCAGAGTCAGGTTCGCGTACGGGATGGACGCGTGTTGCCTCGGGCTGCGAGCAAGGGATTGCAGACTGGCTGGTCACCTCGATACGACGGCAAGACGCTCTCGCCTGGCTGGGGAGACGATATCGATCCACGTTGTCTTTCTCCGCGCTCGACGGCTCAGGCAGCTCGCTGGCTAATGTCGCTCGATAGGCCGACTGAAGTTGAGAAGGACGCAATTCACGCGGCCATCGCCTGGCTTCACGCACGTTGCACACGACCTATTGGCGTGACGGACGGTCCGCGTGATCATTGGCCTCGGTGTGTCGAGCCGCTTAGCAATGACGTGATCTTCGGCGACTATGTTGGCATCGATGAAAAGACAAATCGACCGATCCAGCAATTCTTTCGGCGCTGGGATGAGGTCTCTCCGGATGGCCGCCGAGGACGAAAATGGTTTGTGGGTGCGGACCTTGATCTATTGTGGAAGGTCTATCCCGAGTGGCGGGCTAGTCATGATCCACGCGTTGACGCCTTGCGAGATTTTGATGCCGATGGGCTGGTGGACGATTGGGAAATCAAATACGGACTGGATCCGGCGGACGCTTCGGATGGGAATGCCGATTCGGACGGAGATGGCGTCTCGAACCTAGACGAGTACTATGCAGCAACTCACCCCACGGTCTCCATTCGCGCGATCGAGGACCGGTTTTATCCGAATACGCGAGTCACCATTCAGGCGATCGATAAGCCGGGCATCGAGATTCGCTACTCGGCCGACGGATCGGAACCTGGCAAGAACACCCGTCGCTACCGTAAGCCGATTCGCATCAACGACAGGCTGACATTCAAGGCCACGGCATTCATTGGAAAACGCCGGTTGCCAACGGAAGCGTCAACCTTTGACCTGGTTGGTAAGATCCACCATTTTCGTTTCGACGGTTCCCATCCCGATGATCAGATTAAGGATGATGTGGGGCTCAAGTCGCCTCACGTTGTCGGAAGCGACAACGTGAAACGCTGGGCTCCAGGCAGGATTGGCAATGCATTTCGGGTGGATGGTAATGGCGGCTACCTGTCGTTCTCCTCTGACAGACAGTATTCCCACCAGGGCGCGATTGCGATGTGGGTTTACCCCGAACAGGAAAGCGTTGGCAAGCGATATCTTTTCCGTACATTTCGGCTGCCCAGGAATCAAATTGAGCTGACGTCGACGGAACAGCAGCTGGCAGTTCGCGTAGGAGACAAGAATCTGGCCGTCCGTGGCGGAGATTTGCCGATTAAGAAGTGGACGCACATCGCCCTCGTCTGGAATCATGGTGCGGTGTTTCTGTTTCGTAATGGGGAACTAGTTGATCAGGGCGAATACCAAGACTTTGAGGCGGCTCCGGCGCCGATCAGCCTGGGTGGATCGTATGACGATGCAACAGCGTCGTTCCCCGGCAGACTGGACGATGTGCAGGTCTACAACCGGCCGATGTCTGCCGAAGAAGTTAAGGATCTGTACGAATCGGCGCCCACCAAGAATTAGATTGCCCGCCAAGCATTAGATTGGCAGTGAAGGGGTAGAATTACAGGGAATGAAAACCCGGCGGCTTGCGCTCGCCCGTTTATTGCCCAGAATGTACAATCCTGGGGGTTTTCTGATAGCATAAGTCCCTTGGTACGGAACAATCGGAATTTACGAGGCCCCTTCTTATGAACCGTTATTATTCCTGGCGCTCGCGCGCAAATGTTCGCGGTTTCACCTTGGTTGAACTGTTGATCGTGGTCGCCATTATGGGCGTCTTGATCGCGCTCTTGGCCCCGGCCGTGTTTAACGCCGGGGAAGGGGCAAAGACAGCGAACTGCCTGCAACGTCTCCGCCAACAACACCAGTTCTATACCAAGGCGGTTGCCGATACGACGGCTGGGAAGATCACCGATCCAAGTCGTCGGGTGAACGCCAAGACAATCAAGATCTTCACCGAACGGTATGCTCAGAAAGAATCGGCCGGCGAAGAAATCTGGCAGTGCCCGTCCAATCCGGCATCCATCACAGAGCTAACTAGCTACGGTTACAACTCGCGACTTCACCGCATGTCGGACAAGTCGGACAATACGCGAATCATGGCGCTCGATTACGAACGTCCTGTCGTTGACGGCAGTTTTGATCACTGGATGGTCGAGGTTCCCGGGTGGGCAAGTGCCAATACCGCTAACGGGAATTGGAGTGGATTTATGGCGCCCCGGCATGCTCGCAGTGTGAACGTCTACTATCACAGTGGTCGTGGGGATACCATCGATCCAGAATCGATTGATCCCAATGTGGCTGAGAATCAGTTGCGGTATTGGATTCCCAAGCGAGATCAGGCGGGAATAAATCGGGCATCGCCGATTAAGGAATTTACGGTTGTTCCCGACCCGCCAACAGGATTTGGTCAAAGCAAATTCTAGAGGAATCTCGCCCTCCATTGGCCATTGGCGCGTCTGTACGCATGCATGACTAACGAGGATGCGCAGGTGTGTGATTCGTTTCTCTGTGTAGCTGTCGCGTCAAAACGTTTCTTCTTTCTTCTCGTAAAGCAGGATGCATTAAGTCCATGAGCGAAAAGGTTCGTGTCGGTCTCGTCGGTTCGCAGTTCGTCTCTTCGATTCATGCTCGCGCGTTTGCCGCCTGTGCCGCGGCCGACGTCGTGGCAGTTGCCTCGCCGACGCCCGGGAATGCAGAAAAGTTCGCGGCCGAATATGGCATCGAGAACCACTTCACCGACTATCGCGAGATGCTCGCCATGTCAGACCTGGACATGATTGTGATCGGGGCTCCGAATAACCTGCATTGCCAGATCACGGTCGATGCGGCGGCCGCTGGTAAGCACGTGGTCTGTGAAAAGCCGCTGGCCATGAACCTGGCCGAGGCGGACCGGATGATTGCCGCTTGTCGCGAGGCAAACGTCAAGCTGATGTATGCCGAGGAACTCTGCTTCGCCCCCAAGTACGTCCGGCTCAAGGAGTTGCTCGACAGCGGTGCCCTTGGCGATCCGACCATGCTCAAGCAGAGCGAAAAGCACGACGGGCCGCACGCTCCCCACTTCTGGGATGTCCAGCGCAGCGGCGGCGGCGTTGCCATGGACATGGGCTGCCATGCCATTCAGTTCTTTCGCTGGCTGCTCGACAACAAGCAAGTGAAGAGCGTTTACGCGCAAATGCAGACACAGGTTCACACCGACAAGACTAAGGGCGATGACAACGCTCTCTTGATCCTCGAGTTCGACGGCGGCTGTATCGGCCTGGCCGAAGAGAGTTGGACCAAGCTCGGCGGCATGGACGATCGCAGTGAAGTCTACGGTAGTAAGGGCGTGGCCTACGCTGATCTGCTGCACGGTAACGCCATCGAGACCTACAGTAGTACCGGTTACGACTACGCCGTTGAGAAGGCGGGGGACACCAAGGGTTGGACCTTCACGATGTTTGAAGAGGAATGGAATTACGGCTTCCACCAGGAAATGGCCCACTTCGTGGACTGCGTGCAAAACGACAAAACGCCGCTCGTGACCGGCGAGGATGGTCGCGCGGTATTGGAGGTCATACTCGCTGCTTACGAATCGGCCGGTAGTGGCCGCAAGATCGAGCTGCCATTTGAGACCGATGCCGCTTCGCCCTACGAACTCTGGAAGAAGTCGTAAGAAAAGAATGCGGAGTGGACCGGTAAGCCGGGTTTTGTCCCGCTGGCGAACCAGCAGTGACAGTCATTTCTCTACGACGACGATTGCTCGCCGCCTCTAGCAGCCTACCCGGAAGTCGTAACGGATCGGACCAATCCGTAGCCTTTCGGCTTGCTTCCTGTTTGGCCTTGCTCCGGGTGGGGTTTACCTAGCCAGACTGGTCACCCAATCTGCTGGTGCGCTCTTACCGCACCGTTTCACCCTTACCACGCGTGAGCGTGGCGGTTTACTTTCTGCTGCACTTTCCCTGACCTCGCGGCCGGTGGGCGTTACCCACCACCCTGTCCTGTGTAGCCCGGACTTTCCTCTTGCTTTGCTTTCGCTCGGCAAGCGACTGCCTGGTCCACTCCGCAGTAAGTATTGTAACGAAACAGGAGGGCGAGGTTCACTCTAGGGCCACCCTTGCAAATGCATTGGGGGCGAGGCCATGTGCGAGTCGCCAAGAGATTGGGAGGGCCACGATCAAGTCCGAGCCACCAACAAAGTCGGGAGGGCGAGGCTCCTGCCGAGCCACCGTGGTGTTGCAAGTGGGTGTGCCACGCCGCTTCACCATCCACTGGTAGCGAGCTACCAGTGGCACCCACGGACCTGCCTTTGGAGCATTCCGCGAATCGAAAATCAGAGCGACTTTTTTTGCCATATGCACGAAAACAGGGTAGACGCAAAAAAACTCCAAGTCGTTGTTAGCGTGCGAGTTGTGACGAGGCCTGATTTCGGCGGTTCTGACCGCAAGGCCTTGATGTTCTTGGCCTTAGAATAAATTTGTCCAAATCACAGGCGACGCCAAAAAAGTCGCCACAGTCGCGCGGCAGGAGGGTTGTCGGGAGGGCGAAGCTCCTGCTGAGCCGTTGATATGCCGCGAGTGGATGTTGCACCGAGGCACCGGCAAAGCCGGTGGCACCCTCGATTTATCCTCGGGCCTCAAGCCAACCACCTATCTAACCAAGTTGTCAAAGAACTGCCGCACCGCCGAACTCGTAGGAACTCGACTGCACCGCGTAAGTATGCACAGATGCGTGTTCAGATCAAGAAAATATTTCCTGACGTTAACGGGAATGGGGGTTGGGCGGCTGCCTCGGTCGCTGCCTAGACGGGCCCCTAAACAACCCCGTCGCGGGCACCGACCTTGGCCCCGTAGGCTGCCGCCAGGGGATTGGCAGTGATGCCATGCAGCACCACGCTTAAGATGATCGTCCAGGATACGGTTGCCATGAGCGTTTCCGTCTCTGGTATTTTAGTGGCGGCGACCATCACGATGAACACGATGCTTGCTAAGCCGCGTGGTCCAAACCAGCCGAGGAACAACTTGCTGTCGTTCTTCAAACCCATTCCCGAAACGCAAAGCCAGACCGGTAACATACGAACGACGGTCAGACTCAAAATCGCGTACAGAATCGGTTGCCAGGTGATGCTTGCGATTTGAGGGCCGACGACGACAGCGCCGAAGCTAAACCAGGTAATCAAGGAGAGTGTGTCGCCGGTCCCTTCGGCGCCGTTGAGGACTTCTTCTTTGTGCTGGTGCGTCAGGCCGCCAAAGATAAGTCCGCCAACAAACGCGGCGATGAACCCGCTGCCGCCGAGCCACTGCGCAGTGCCGAAGCATAGCATCGCGGCCGCGATCACCGGAACTTGTATCCAGGAACCGGCTACCCAGCCTCGTGTTGCGCAGATTCTCAGCGCTGGACCTGCAAGTAACGCCACGGCGACGCCGACGATCGCGCCGATTCCGATCGCTTGAAGCGGAAACTGCACAAACATGCCCAGGTTTGCGCCACTGGGGGATTCTGACGACACCATCTCCATGAAGATCAAAATCACTGGCACGCAGATACCGTCATTGAGTCCACTCTCAACATTGAGGCCCTCACGCACCGAGCTCGGTACGTTTTCGTTGGTGACGACCGCTTTTCCAAGCGCCGCATCAGTAGGAGCCAGCATCGTGGCCAACAAAGCCATTGCCACCAGGCTCATGCCGTCGAACATCAGATAGGCAGCTGCAAAGCCTAAGAGAATCGTCAGCGGTAGGCCGATCAGCAGTAGGCGAATCGGAAGTCGTTCGACCCGGCGAAGGACACGCAAGTTGGCGTTTGCCGAATCGCTAAAAAGGACCACGGCCAGCGTCAGTTCGGCCAGCATCTTGAGCGATTCGCCGTCGATGTCGGGCGCAAAGATGCCAAACACCGATGGCCCGCACAACAGACCACAAATGATGTAGACCAGAGCCCCACTAACGGGTGTCCGTTCCAGTCGAGAAGCAATCAGGCTGTAGAGAAACGCGACAGCCGCGACGACCGCGATGATTTGATATTCGGACATGTTCAGGCCAACAAAGAGTTTCTTGGGGGCTAAACGAAGTCCATCTTAGTGCGGGCGAGAGGAGGAATCCAGAACGATTCTGGCAGTTTGGCGTTAGCCGGTTTGCTGTCTCTCAATGTCTCTTCCTGTATCGGCGAGTGCTCGAGTGGCAATGGCGACCGTAATGCCGACGAAGAGCATGCCCACGAGTCCGATGGCAACGCTCAGTATCATGCCGCCGGTTGTCTTCGGAGTAATGTCGCCATAGCCGATGGAAAGTGCGGTGATGAAGGCGAAGTAGAGGCCCTCTCCTATCCGAATTCCTTCCAAACGCGACATGACCCAGCCACCCACTGCGATGAGTGTAAGCAGCGAGACAATGACCTCGCGGATTCGCAACGCGTTCTTCTTGAAGTGGCTCAGAAAGTCGAGGAACATGGCTAATCGGTTAATCATAGTAGGCCGCCTCGCTTATTGGGTAATCGGAATCTGACCGGGCCGGTTCGCGATTCGCTGAGTCGTCGATGGGCGCGGGCCGCGGAATTTGCAATGGAGCCGGCATCTCTTCCGCCCCCGCGTCAATGTCTTCTCGAGTTACAACGTGAGGCTGGAACCCGGGACAACGAATCTGCCAGCCACCGCCAAGGGCCTTGTACACGGCGATCAAACTGCTGACGGCCTGGCCTTCCGCTTCTGCAAGGCTATCTTCCTTAGTAACCAGCTCGCCCTGTAGTACGAACACGCCGGTGAAGTCGGTTTCGCCTTCCTTGAAGTTCAACGTCTCCAGGGCCAGGGCCCGTTGTGTTTCTCTCACGCTCGTTGCGAGCAGCTGCACGCGATCTTGCGTCTGCAGGAACGTGACCAAGGCATCTTCCAGTTCCCGATTGGCCACCAATACAGTCTGCTGGTAGTTTGCGATAAGTTCCCGTAGTCGAGCATCTTGCAGGCGAACGTTGTTCTGAATCCTGCCGTAGTTCAAAACATTCCATTGGAACGAAGGGCCGACCGATGCGAATTGACTCCGCGATTGGAATAGCTCGCTGAATTGCTCCGACTGAAGGCCGATTTCTCCTGTGACGGCGATGCTGGGATAGAGTTCCGCGGCGGCGACCCCGATCTGCGCACTTTGGGCCGCAACATCCCGCTCTGCGGCACGAACGTCCGGACGGCGCCTTAGTAGATCGGCCGGGATGCCGACGGCGACTTCCCGCGGTGGAACAGGAATCCCGGCCTCGTCGCCCAGTAGATGATCGAGTTCCTCGGGCGGAATACCGAGCAAAACGCATAGGCGATTACTTGCCTGGCGCAGGCCGATTTCCAGCGAAGGAATTCTGGCCCGAGTCGCGTTCACATTCGCCAGCGACAGATGGACGCTGATGTCGCCCGTTCCTCCTTCGGCGGCGCGAGCCTCTGTCAGCGTGTGCGACTTCTCTTGAATATCGACGTTGTGGCGGGCATAGTCGAGACGCTGCTCGAAGGTTCGTATATCGACGTACGCGGTCACAACTTCGGCAATTAGGCAGACCAAGATCGCGTCGTAATCGTGAATCGATGCCTCGAGGTTGGCATCCGCCGACTCGATGGCGCGCCGGTATTTGCCCCAAACATCTAGCTCCCAGGATAGGTCAAGGCCGGTTGACCATTGATCGAAGAACTGGACCGGCGGCGGAACTGCCACATTCAAGCTTTCCTGAAAGCGGTCGAACTCTCCGAACGCCTGCTGCGACTGCGGAAAGAAGTTACCCGCGGCAATAGCACGTTGGGCGCGGGCTTGAATCACACGCATGCCGGCTTCGCGCAGGGTGAGATTCTGCTGATGTGCGATGTTGACTAGATCGTCGATGACCGGATCCTGCAGGACCTTCCACCAGTCTTCGTACTCCGGCGGCTGATCGATGACGCGCGGATCGTCGGAGTCGATCCAGTTTTCGGCAACAGCAGCGGCCGGCTCGTGGTGGTCGGGGCCAACCTTGAACCCGTTATGGACCCACTCGGTGATCGAACAGCCGGTCGAAACCATGCAGATGAGGAGCAGCAGCCAGGGTGTGAAGCGGAGGCGTCGCGAAAGCTGGCGCTGCGGTGGCGCGTAGAACCAGCGCAGAGAACGGCTCGCGCGTTCCGCTAGCTTCCGCTGACACCGATATTTCACTGTTTCTGGCATCGCCCCCCCGGCGGTGCACGGCTTGCGTTGTCGACGAATCGCTTGGTCGACCGAGGTCAGATAATCCGCAGTATCCGTATAATCGGCAAAGATTACCGGTGATGTTCAGGCATTCGTGGCGCCAGGTGTCAGCTTTGCTTTCTTGGCGCAGTCGAGCCTCGATTACAATGAGATTTGCCGTGTTTCGGCAGAGAATTTAGCCAAATGGGCATGACTTGCTACTCGGTGTCGGTGCCAGAATGCCATCAGAGATAGCACTGCAGTGGATCTATTTCCCGCCATTCTTTCTGACGGTGGTGGTCGGGTTCCTCTGCGCGATCGCGGTGGTGAAGCTGCTTAACGTGACCGGTTATCAGAAATACTTTTGGCATCCAGGGCTGGTGTTTGTTTCCCTTTGGGTGCTGACGACGTCCCTCGTGGGTATCTTTTTCATTCCGCCATAACGATCCGCGATGCCTGAAACCCGAAACAAGATGATTCCCAAAGCGGTGACCGCGGCGCTGGTCGTCGTTGCGCTGATCGCGGCGTATGTGCTTTATGCACGCTACAAGACGCGCCCCTGGACGCGCGATGGTCAGGTACGCGCCGACGTGATCAAGGTCGTTCCGCGGGTTGATGGTTATGTGGTCGAGGTAGCTGTCAAAGATAATCAGTTTGTTCGCAAGGGAGAGCTGCTCTTCCAGATCGACAAGAGCGATTATCAATTGGCCGTCGACAAGGCAATTGTGCAAGTCGACCAGGCCCGCGAAGATGTCGCCGCTCTGGAGGCTGCTGTACGAGCTGCTGAGGCGACTATCAAACAGAGTGCGGCGGCAGTTACTTCTGCCGAAGGGCAGATCGCCGAGGCGAAGGCTGGTATTCAGTCGGCCATCGCGGCGGTCAGCGAATCGGACGCCGGCGTTGCGGCCGCGAAAGCGAAGATCGACCAGTATCAGGCTCAGCTCGAGGAAGCACGCCGCGAAGCGAAGCGATCTAAACGCCTGGCGGACTTGCGGGCGGGCTCTGTGGAAACGGCCGAAGCGCGTGCCGCGGCTGTTGAGGCAGGCGAGGCACAACTCGTCGGAGTTAAGGCCGACCTCAAGCAAGCCGAGGCAACACTCGCCAAGTCAAACGCCAGCCAGGCGGAAGCGACGGCGAAATTGACGATCGCCGAGAATAGTCTTGCCGAAGCCCAGGCGGCACTCGAAACGAGTCAGGCGGATCGCGACCAGGCGGTGGCTAACTTGGGCGAGCCGGGAGACGCCAATGTTCGCGTTCGCGATGCCAAGGTTCAGTTAGAAGAGGCCAAGTTGAAGCTGGCCTGGACGACCATCACCGCGCCGACCGACGGGTACATTTCCAATCTTTATGTGGGCGAAGGTACCTACGCGGTTGTCGGATCGCCGCTGGTGGCATTCGTCGACAGCAACTCCTTCCGAGTCCACGCGTTCTTCCAGGAGACGAAACTCCGCAATATCCAGCCGGGTGATAAGGCGGTGGTGACCTTGATGGGACATCACGATCAGCCCCTTCAGGGCGAAGTTGTTTCGATCGGGCAGGCCACGAATCCGCCTGACGTCGCGCCGACAGAAGGGGAGCTTGGAGTGGTGCCGCAGATCGAGCCGACTTTCGATTGGGTTAGGCTTGCTCAGCGCGTCCCGGTTCATGTGCGTCTTGTCGAAGTGCCAGAAGGCGTGAATCTCGTTTCCGGGATGACCGCGTCGATTGCGATTCGGCCGCAGGGAGACTAGCCACCATGCGTCTTACAAAGGTGCATTGGCAGGACGCCCTGAAACTCTCGATCAGCCTGGTGCTGTTCTATTGGTTGGCGTTGGCGAACGACTGGGAGCTGCCGCAATACGGTGCGCTCGCCATTGTGCTCGTTGGCATGGGTGCGGCCGACGCTTCTCTCAAGAAGGGCCTATTGCGCGTGGCCGGTACCGCGGTCGGAGTCGCGATCGGACTGTTGATGCTGGGGCTCTTCGCCCAGGATCGCTGGGGGGCCATGCTCTTCTTCGCAGGTTACCTGGTGTTGGTTACCTACAATATGCTCGGCAGTCGCTACGCGTACGCTTGGTTCGTGGCGGGCTTTGTGCCTGCGATTGTGTGGGCGGATACCTACATGAACGTGCAGAACAGTTTTTACTTCGGGACGTATCGATATCTGGAAACCGCCACCGGAGTTGTTATCTACACGATTGTGGCCATGGTGCTGTGGCCTCGGTCGACGCCGACCCCGGCTCCCCCGTCGGCAGACACGCCCACACGATTCACAATCGACACGCGACGGCTACGGCAAGCCTGTTTGCCAGGCATCTGCTTTTGCGTCGGCTTCGTGTTTTGGGTGACTTGCGATCCGCCGACAGGTCCCAAGATCCCCATGATGGCCGCGATCTTTGCCATGATGCTGTTGCTGATTAAGGCCAAGCCGATACCGATCCTGATCTCACTGCTGGCTTCAACGCTGTTCGCCGTTGCTCCGGTCTACCTGTTTATCATGCCGCACCTGAGTACGGGGACGGAGCTGCTGACGTTGGTCTTTGTCTACACCTGCACCTACTCGTTGATTGGAGCCCGCTGGCCAGCGACCAAAACGCAGCCATTGGTTACGTTCGTGATGATGACGGGCATCTCGAATCAGCAGAGCTACTCGTTCATGGGCATCGTCAACGGGACGCTGATGTTCCTGCTGGCGCAAGGTATCGTCACACTGGTTTACGTGCTGCGCTTGCCTGAACAGACGGCTGAGACCCCAGAGCCGCTGCCCGCGGCGACGCCGAGTTCTTGAGGATTGGCGGCGCGGAATCGTTTGGGCCCGCACCTGTGTTCCGCAGGGGCCTGCGATTACTTCCCGTAGAAGTAGTTCATTTGAAAGACGAACCGGGCGTCGTAGTAGCGGTCGGTGGGGGTGGTTACGCCCCCGAGCGGGCCTGCACACGCGGCAAAACGACCGACATAGATTACCTAGTTACCGATCACGATGGGGGGCTGGTCGTCGGCGAGTCGTGCTTCTCGGTAGTTCGGTACGTGCAGGCCGGAATCCGCTAAGTACGCGTACCTCTGCCACTATTGGCGGTTTCTTGTGATGTCGCCGTGAATCTTCGTTCGCTGATCGTTAGAATGTGCAACTCAGCAACGTCTATTTCGCAGTGATGTTCAGCCGCCGAACCTAGGATCGCTATCATGCCAGCATTCACCTATATGCTCCAGAGGGACAAGGCTGCTGCCAAATTTCTGCAGAGCAACAAGCTCACCAAGGATCTCTCGAAGGTGCGGGCCAATACAACCCAATTGCAGTTGGAATACACCTGCCGCGGATGGGACCGCCTGGAAAAGTTCACTCGACTCCGCGCATTGTGTATTTACGGGACTCCCACAACGGAACAGTTGGAGGACATTGTGGGGCTTCCGCAGCTCGAGATTCTATGCCTCTCAAACACTCGGACGAAGGATTTCTCTGAACTCTCGCGGATGAGACGCCTTCGCTGCTTGGCGATCGATTATGCGCCCCAGTTGCGATCCCTGGATTTCGTCACAGCCATGTCAGGACTCGAGACTCTAGCGATCCAGGATTCCAAGGGTCTGCATGATATAGAAGCGGTTGGCGATCTCAAGAAACTACGTGAGCTGCACCTTGTGGGAGGGCTCTTCGACGAGCCTCGATTGGACTCCATACGGGCAATTGCCTCGCTCAAGAAGCTCGAGTACTTGGTGCTTAGTGTAAGAACCGAAGAGGGCTCGCTTGAGTCGCTAGGTGAACTTAACACGCTCAAGGACCTGCAGCTGGGTAGCACTTTCCCATCAGAAGAGTTTGCTTGGCTGGCCGGAAGGCTAAAAACGAAAAAGTTCGATATTTTCAATCCGCCACACTTTTCCGTGGACGGCGTGCCTTGTACCAAGTGTGGCAAGAGCGAGTGCGTGTTCCCCCTGGGACGTGGCAAGCGACGCATCTGTCAAGCGTGCCAGCCCGAACGCATTGCCGCGTTCGTCGCAGAGTTCGAGGGGCTTCGAGATCTGGCCGCCGCCGGCAAGTACACGCCGCCGCGAAAAAAGGTTGTCAAGAAGTCCCCAGCGAAGAAGAAGGCGAGCAAGAAGAAGAGATCGCCGGCCTCCAAGGGCAAGAAGGTTTCCAAGAAACGACGGGCAGCGAAGCCAGGCACGACGCTGCGCGACGTTTCACCGGAGACTCGTGAGGTGATCGAGGCGTTCAAGCGAGACAAGCACGATTACACTCTTCGTGACGGGCATGTTGTGCAACTCTCGGTGATTCATAGCGCCGACGATGAGTTAGCGAAGATGATCGGCAGACTTTCCGAGCTCAAGTCGCTTTGCCTAAGCTGCGAGCAAGATCGGATACTGTCCGCTTTGGAGGGACTGAAAAAGTTGGAAGAACTTGAATTGCTGCATGGCGTTCCGTCGAACAAGGCAATCAAGTCGCTCGGCAAAATGACGGCGCTCCGGAACTTGGAGATCGGCTTTTCCGACACGATGGTCACGGACAAGGGTATTGCACACCTGAAGCCTCTTTGCCAGTTAGAACGCCTGTCGATCTTCGACGCCAACATAACGGATGCGTCGATACCCTTGCTTCGAGGATTTAAGAAGTTGAAGAGCCTGTTTCTTGGCGATGTCAAGCTGACCGACAAGGGGATGGAAACGTTGAGCAATGCGTTGCCGAAGTGCGAAATTACGATTGATTGACGGGCGACGCGGTTCCTGTCAGTAACGCCTCGTATTCGCGTGTTTCCGCCGGCGACTACCCGAAAACGCCGTTTCTCTGAATCGTGCTCAAGCTGCACAATTTTTTACCGTGGCTTATTGCCTGGTCGCGCGTTAGGTTGGCGGTCGCTACGGGTGCCGCCATGGCTTCGTCTGAAATGCGACCGTGGTTTTGGCTGCGGCGACACTTTCTTTCTCGGCGTCCTCATCCATCACATTTGTAAGGAGGGAATAAGAGGTCTCAGGAGACGAAGAATCGCGTCGAGCGTTGGCTTGAGGATCTTGGTACTCCGCCGCTGCCGGTTCCCGGTCTTGGGATTGAGCCTGGGGGTATTGCGGCTGAGATTGTCGCTCCGCAGAACGACTTTTCGCATCGCGATGGCATGCTCTCAGTACGGATCAACTTCACGATGCTGGCCAGCGAAGTTTGGATGACGAGCCACGCGGTGGAAGAGATGATGGCGGTCAGCAGAAGTCTGGCGACCGCGGCCAGCTAGTCCGACTCGGTTGTGCCTATATCGGCCGGTGCGCGGCGTTGCGTGTCGACGTCGTGTACCGGCTTTTTTCTTGGGTCGTATTTTCTTGCGATCGACGGATGCAAGTAGGTAGAATGCGTCAGTCTGGGCAGTCGTGGTGGTGCGTTTGCCCGTCGTGATTCAGCACGAACATAAGGGGACGGGGGATGCGATCTGAAGCCTCACTGTCACGAACCGAAACGGCGAGAGCGTTATCGTTCGGCTTGCTGGCCAGCGGCGTGCTTCTCGCTTGCCTTGTCGCACCACCTGTATCCGCAGAACCGCCAACTCCCCTGGCAAACGAAACGGTCGATTCCTGGAAATCGGAAGGGGCCTATCAAGTCTGGCTCGGGAGAGAATACTTCTCGTTCCTGGGAACGGAGAAGTCCGACTCGCTACCCGATCCAAGAATGCTCGCGGACGTGCTGCCGGCCTTCGGCTTTAACAAGAAAGAGTGGCGGGCCGCGACCAAGTCGAATCTTTCTTCACCGGCGGTGCCCTTCGGTCTCGACCTTAGCTTTGCGAAGGTGAATGACGATGATCTGAAGGCATTGGCTGGATTCAGAAAGCTACAGACCCTTAACCTCGATCGTTCGTTTGTGACAGATGTTGGGCTAAAGGAGTTGGTGGCACTGGAGAATCTGCAAACGTTGAATCTGCGGAATACCAAAGTAACAGATGCCGGCATGAAGACGTTGGCGACGATGCCCCAGCTTCGGTCGATATGCGTCGCCGTGACGCCGGTGTCGGACGCGGGCGTACGGGAATTGGCCGGGTTGAAGAATCTTAGGGAACTGCACCTCGGTTCGACGAACGTTACGGATGCCTGTCTTAAGGACATTGCCAAACTGGTCGACTTAGAGACATTGAACTTGTCGGAAACCCGCGTGACGGAAGTAGGGCTCGATCAAATTTCACAAATGAAGAACCTGCAAGAGCTAGGGCTGAGAAAGATTAAGATTACCGACGCAGGGTTCAAGAAACTGTCGGGGCTGACGAAGCTAACGACCCTCGACCTGGAAAAGAGTCAGGTGTCGGATGCGAGTATTGAGCTGCTTTCTCACCTGAAGAATCTCGAGTTTCTCAACTTGGCCGACAGTAAAATGACGGCCGACGGCCGGGACGAACTGCAGAGGGCACTGCCAAACTGCACCATCATGCTCGGCCTCGATATTGAACTCGGCGACGGCGACTTGGACGATCTGTTTTGACCGACGATTGACCGCCCCGCAGCGGAGCACCAAGGCGGATTCTAGCGATAGGCGGGGACGTTTCCATGTCCGACTGGTCGCCAAGGTTGTCCCATGGCGGGCGGCTGTCCGGCGATGGCGCCAGGTGCTGCACTAGATGGATGCGCCGTCGCCTGATGGGGATACCCTGCCGGTCTAGGCGGATACACGGGCGCCGGATGCGAAGTGGCCGGTGCCACTTGCCAACGCGTATTCGACGGCGGTACGTGCGTCGGCGGCGGTTGCCAAGGGGCCGCTTGGGCTGGCGGTGCGTACGGGTTTGTCGCGGGTACGCCGTGCGAAGCGGCGGGAGCCGGACGCCAAGCCAACTGATTTGCCGCTGGTGGCTGCCCATCGCTTGCCGGGGCTGCTGGCCACGCAGCTTGCGGATGCGGGACTGTGTGCGGATGCGGGACTGGCCAAGAGTGGGCCACCGGAGCAGCAGGCAGGTGGCCCCCCGGGCGACCTTCGCGACTGACGCGGACGATCAATGCGTCGAGACCGTTTACCGCGCGAAACTTTTTCTGATTGCCTCGCTTGCCGTGGCGCACACCTAGATTCGCTTCGGCATCCAATACCTTCGACCGCTCAAAGAATCGCTCTTGGTCCAAGGTGTTGACGATACTCTCGACTTGCCAGGCCGGAATGTCCAGCACTCGTTTCTGGTAGGCCCCATATTGAAGCGTGCTCGGTTCGCCATCAACACCGCCCTCTCCGGGCGTGACGAGCAACGATGCCTGTGCGATATCCATTCGTCCGGACGGGTGCGGATAGACGAGATGGAGATGGCTCGTCGAAACGTTCGGCAGAAGCGTTGTCGCACCCGCGGCACCGGCCATGGGATTGCCGGCCCAGGCACCACCTGTTGCAACATTGATCCGGTCGGACTTAGTTCGATAGATGATGCGTGTCGCGTTTGGCGGGCTGCTTCCTGCAGCGACGTCTTTCTTTGATCCGAAGGACGCGCAGCCAGGCAGCGGTAGTAACAGCAGGGCCAGGCATAGAATTTGGCGGCTCTTCATTCGCATGGCCCATTTGTAGCGACTTTGGTGAATGTACGGGACGTATCGAAGGTATCGACGCAGGGCGAAAAGACACTTGAGCAATCCCTGGACCCGCGCGATGATTGCCGCGTGTGAATCGCCTGAACTGGCATTCTTGTAGTTGCCAAGACATCGCTGCTAGCGGTTCTTTTGGGGGTGGTTAGGCGGGGCTGGCGAAGATGTAGCGGCTCCGTTGATTGTCGCGGAGTAGTCATGCCAATGATCCGATATCTGAGAGAGCGGCTCATTGTGTCGATTTTGCAGCTCATTTCCGATCCAGGAACCCAAGCCATGCGTACGACCAAGCTCCTTTCCGCCAGTTGTTTTGCGATCCTCGCTCTGATTAGCGCCGGATCGGTAGTCGCCCAAGGCCTTCAGCCAGCCGCTTACGGCAGTGACGCGAGTTGCTGTGCGGCCGCCATCGACGACTGTGGTTGCGACGATTGTTGCGGAGGTGGCTGGAGCTGGTTTGCCGGTTACGAGAACGTCATCGTCAAGCCAATTTTCTCAGGGAACACCGCGGTGTTCGATGAAAATGGCGCCGACCCGACGGTCCATTCCAGCTTCGACTGGGAGATGGAGTACTCGCCCCGGTTCTTCTTCGGATTTCAGAACGGATGCGGAACGGCGATCACGGCCCGCTATTGGACCTTCGATCATACGACGGCCTTTTCTAGGACCGAAGTCGGTGGTGAAGACCTGGCGGTCCGCCCTGGTTCCTTCACCAGCCCTTCGCTTGGGGTCGATGGCACAGTCAATGCCTCGCACTCGCTGAAGATGGATGTCATCGATCTAGAGGCGAGCCAGCGTGTCGACCTCGGCTGCTTGATCATCACCGCTGGTGGTGGAATTCGCTATGCCGACATGGAGCAATCTGGTTTCTGGTCGGAAACGGGCGGTTCCGAGGAAATGATTCTCAATCATGATTTCCGCGGCGCTGGTCCAACGGTAATGATGGAATTCAGCAAGCCAGTCGGCTGCTGGGACGTGTTCGTGCTGACGCGTGGTTCGATGTTGATGGGCGAACGCAACTGGCGTCTGCAGGATGAAGATCTCAACAACCCGGACGAGCGTTACTCGTACGACACGATTGTCGGCGTCGGTGAAATGCAACTGGGCGTCGAACGAAACTACTGCCTGTCGAGCGGCTCGATCTTTTCGCTACGGGCGGCCTTGGAGAGCCAGCTTTGGTTCAACGGCGGTAGCATCTCGGCCGGTGAAGCGTCGACCGCTGCACGCGGAACAGGACCGCGGGCCGATCAGCTGCACATGGGCTTCTTCGGTTTCAATCTGACGACCGCCTTCGAGTATTAAGCCGACCTGGACGGAGCAATGCAGTCGGTCGGTGTCTGCAAGTGCCGCGTGGTTGCTCTGCAGCATGTCTGACCACGCCGCGAAGTTGCCCATCAATACCCTGGATTGATATTCACGCTCTGAAGTCGCGGGGCGACCCGGGTTAAGACCTTGCCGCCAGGGCCGTAGACGACCGCGGTTACGTGATGTCCGCCCGGCATAGCGACGTCGGTTGGCCAGTGAGCGATGCGGTAGGCGAAGCCTCCTTCGTCCTGGATTAGCGTGCGGACCGCTTCGTGCTTGTCGAGCAGCTTGCCTTCGAGATCGCGAATTTCAAAATCGATGCGGCTGATCTGGTCGGCCTGATTCGGCGGTTCGGCGATCTTGGCGTAGGCGTGAGCGGCTGTCATTCGTTGGCCCCAAGGGACATCGACTCGCATCGGCATCATTACCGGGCCACATTGCTTCCAATGTTCTGGCTTGAGCTGGTCGACCAGCTGGATCTTGCCTTGGCTGGCCGGCTGAAATACCGATAGTGGGCTACCAAAGGCGAAGGTGCGGAAGACGCGAGCGGCACCGTCGCTGTAGCAGAGTTCAGCGTCGAGGGCGATCACCTCGCCGAGCTTCGCTTTGAAGCTGGGGAAGTTGGCCCACGGCAGTTTGAATTCGGTCTCGACGCCGTACTTGGTGCGTCGGGCGCCGACCTCGATGCCGATTTTTGGAATCACGTCGAGCATATCGGGACGGATGCAGAAGCGGGGAACGAGTTCCTTGTCTTTGAAGGCCGTCCAATAGCAGTGAACCGCGCCGGGGCCCCAGTGCTTGGCTCGGAATTTATCACCACGTCGGGTATCGAAGTACCACTCCACGGCGTCGCCGCCCCAGAGTGCGTTATCGGGCGAAGGGTTGGCCTGTTTGTCGACCTCTTCCAACGTTCGCAGACCGGCATAGAACGCCTCGTCATCCCACATGTAGAAGAACTGGGCCGGGCGATTTTTTTGATCGGCATGAAAATACTCGACCGGTGTGCAGAAGGCATTGGCGAATTCTTCCAGGTTGCCGTCGATCTTCATGTTCTTGGGAGCACGAGTCGCGACCCCGCGTACGCCTGGCTGAAGTTCCTCGCCGATTGCAGGACTGGCGGTGATGCCTTGCACGAGTGCGGCAGAGAAGAGCAGGGCGGTGAGGATCAGGGAATGCGTTTTCAAAGAAGTCATCGTTGAGTCCTAGTCTTATGCAGTTCGTGCAGATGCGGAGAGGTGCGAAAGCAGTGGTGCCAACTACGCCCCATTATGCCGGTGCTAGCATGCTGGGTTAAGGCGAGTTTGCCCGAAAAATGCTGGCAGCTGCGAAGAGGATAGGGCAGCCGGAAGAGAAGGGCGGCAGCCAGCGGAGCGGAAAGCCGAAAATAGACGGCTCGCCGGGCGCCAGGATAGGACAACGCTAACGCGGCGGTCTGTGTCGATAGCACTTCACGTTTGCGTCACGGAGTGCCGCACGGCGATGCCCGGAGGCATATTCGCACCACAGTAGCGAAACTCCGCCCTGCTATGCAGGCAGTCTCGCTAGTTGCCAAGCGTCTCTCACCGCCCCACGACCAGTCCCGCGGTCAGACGCGGGACCGGGTCGTGGAGGCATGTGGAGATAGCTCTTTCAACTTACACCTCGTTCGGCACGAGCTGCTGATCAATCATCTGCAACAACTTCGAGATGCAGAGCTTGTTCATGCTGGTGTGACGATCGTGGGCCTCGGCTCGCAGCGATTCGTGCAGGCTCTTGGGCATGCGGACCGTGATGACGCGGGTCGGCTCTTGGGCGGCCGTCTGCGAACGGGCTTGTTCGCGGAGCTTGGCGACCATTTGCTGAATACCGGCGTATTCTTCGGTCTTTTCAAAGCTGGTCAACGAGCTGTGGTCCGGGAAGCAGCGACGAACCACGCCTTCGGTGCCGAGCACTTCGCGGAAGAACGTCACCCAATCCGGGTTCTGTTGGAAAAGACGCTGGGCCTGCTGATAGGCAAGCTGCGCTTTATTCGTTTCCTGGGGCTGTTGTTGGTACTGAGTTCCGGTCAAGACTTGACTTTCGAGCATCGCGTTTCCTCCTTGTTATGAAGCGGGTTGCGAAATTCCGTTTTCACACGGCCTCCACGGGCTGCGTACTACACGAAATATTCGCAATCGCGTCAACCCCAGCATGGATGTCATTGCAGTGCATGCACTTAAGGGCTGCCGTGAAAACGTGCCAGATATTTGGGCAGCGGTGCCTGCGGGGCTAGCAATGGGGGCGTTGCCCGTTTTTTGAGCAGCGGAAAGAATCACGGATCTCAGGTGTCCAAGAAAAAAAGTTCAAAATGTTACTTTGGGTAAGCATTTTCCCCAGGAAATCACAAAAAAATCCCGCCTGCTGGGACGGGATTGGTGAAATGCTCGTTGGGAAGCGAACAAGCGTCTGAATCGCTTGTTCGCCGAGGCGTCTAAGGCCGGTGGGGAACGAGCGGCTTAGCCCTAGGCAGGCTTCGCTAATTTTTCGCGGACCGACTCCAGTAGCTTCTTGGTAGCCAGGATTCCGTCGGTTTCGCTGTGCTTGCTCCCCTCGTATTCGATGCCGACGAATCCGTTGTAGCCAGCGTCGGTGACGATCTTCATCATCTTCAGGTAGTCGGTGTGGACTTCGTTGCCGGCTTCGTCAAATTCATGGCTCTTGGCACTGACCGCCTTGGCGAACGGCATGGTTTCCGTCACGCCCAGATAGCGATCGTAATCGTGGAAATTGCCAAAGTCAGGCAGGGTTCCGCAATTGTCGAGTCCGACCGCCTTCATGACGCCGGCGAGCCACTTGCCGTTCGAAGAGAGTCCGCCGTGGTTCTCCACGATCACGTTGATATCGTGTTTGGCCCCGAATTCAGAGAGCTGCCGCAGGCCGTCCGCCGCTAGCTTCATCTGTTCGTCGTAAGATCCGTCGCTGATCGCGTTTACCCGAATCGAGTGGCAGCCAAGCTCCTTGGCCGCTTCGACCCACTTGTAGTGGTTTTCGACCGCCTGTTTACGTTTGGCGTCGTCAGGGTTTCCGAGGGCTCCTTCACCATCGACGAGAATCAGCAGGTTGGTTACCCCGTTGTCGGCGGCTCGCTTCTTGAGATCGGCCACGTAGGCCGCGTCGGTCACCCGGCCTTTGAACGGTCCGCTCCAGTACTCGACGGCATGGATGCCGAATTTGTCCTTGGTGTACTTGGCAAAGTCGAGGTGGTCGACCTCGCCCTTGGCGATCGTGCGGTGCAGGGAGTATTCGCCGAGCGAAATGTCGTAGAGCAGCTTGGGAGTAGCCGCGTCGCTACCTTCAGGCTTCTGTGTCGATTCGGATGAGCTTGCCTGTTGATCGGGGCCGCAGCCAAAGAAAGTGCCGGCCAATGTTGAAGCGGCCAAAGTTGCTCCAGAACGCTTCAAGAAACTGCGGCGGCTGGCTCGATGGGTCATAACGGGCTCCCGAAAGTTGTTCGATGTGTGGGGATTCGTAGTTGCTGTCGCGTGCGAGAACGCATTCTCTTCCAGGCGAATTGCATGGCAGTATAAGTCTCCTTTTCACGGCATTCAACGGGCTCGGCGGTTGCTCATGCCTGCCGAGCGTCCTAAGATCGAGTTTGGGAAAGAACCAGGGGCAGGACGCAAAGCTGAATGGGGTCGCGCGTGACGCAGACGCGACCGAGACTTACAACCAGACGAAGGAGCGAGCACGATGGCCGCCAACAAGATCGATTGGTATTACCACCGCAACGGATGAACGAGCTGCAAACGAGCGCAAGGGTTCCTTGCCGATGCAGGTATTGAAGTCTCCGAACAGGTCGACGCGAGAAAAGAAAAGATCGGTCCCGCCGCCGCCACCAAGATGGCACGTGAGAATGCCCATTTGATTGTGGCCAAGGGCAAGTCGCTGGTGCGCCTGAACATCAAGAAGGATAAGCCGTCGGAGGCGGATCTGAAGAAGCTGATGATCGGGCCCTCTGGCAACTTGCGGGCACCGACGATTCGCAAAGGCAAGAAGCTGCTCGTCGGCTTTAATGAAGTGGCCTATGCCGAGGAGTTGACCTAAGTGGCTCTTCGCCCTGATCCACAAAAGACTGACCCGCAACAAACCGGCTTGGAAAAGATCGACGCCGTTTTCAAGTCGGTCAACCGCGAGTTGTGGATCGTGACCGCGGCGGCCGGCGAGCGGCGGGGCGGCCTCGTCGCGACCTGGGTGTCGCAGGCGTCGCTCGATCCGCAGAAGCCGGTGGTGGCCGTGGGGATTGCGCCAAATCATCACACGGCGGAGCTGATCGAGGAGAGCGGCGGTTTTGCCTTACACATGCTGCGAACGGACCAAGCGGAACTCGCCTGGAACTTTGCAATCGGCTCCGGGCGAGACCGCGACAAGCTTGCGGGGTTGGCTTTTTCGAGTGGGGAAAGTGGCAGTCCGGTGCTCGTGGGCACCTTGGCTTGGCTTGATTGTCGGGTACTTTCCCGCTTCGATACGGGCGACCGGATCTTCTATTGGGCCGACATTATCAGCGGGCAGCGCGAAGTCGAGGGGGAGCCGATGCGGGTGAATGACCTGATCGCGGCGGCTGACGGGGAACAGCTCGCTGCACTTGGGCAGGATCTCTCCACCGACATCGAATTACAGCGTCCGCTGGCCGAGGCTTGGCGGGCCGGGCTTTCTGGCACGTAAGTCCCCTGCCGGTATCGGTTTATTCGTTGACCGGAGCGGTCGCTCGAAATACAATCGAAAGAGACGGCTCCCTTCTTTTCTTGCCGTTTTATTTTGTTCGTAAGTGGTCCTTTTTGACGCAGTTCTGCGGCAGATGGGCAGGTTGCTATCTCGCGTTTCGAGCGGCGACGATCGAGTCGACTCATGTGGCGCCCTGTTGGTGCACGGGGGAACTCGATCACTTCGTTGACAGCGAATAGGTCTAACGCGTCCCGGTCTTCATTTCCGCCGCCATGAGTGACTCCACATCACGATTCGACCATTCCGGCGACGCGCCCGGCGACGATGCTCCCGGTTCGCATGCCATAGGGCCTTCGCCAGATGCTGGTTCGGCAGAAGAAACAGGTGGTGCTACGGCGAACGAGTCATCGCCAGTCGGCAAGATTCAGTTTTCGACCGACCCGCACGTCGCCCCTGACGACCAGACGGTTGTTGCCTCTTCGCCAGCCGATGGAGGAGCGGCGCTTCCGCCGAAGGTTCCCACCAGCGGCGACCTGGGAAAGATTCTTGAGGGTGAGCGGCTGGGTCATTTTCACCTCGAGGCGTTCATCGGCGGCGGCGGAATGGGAGCCGTGTTCCGCGGTACTGATGAGATGCTGGGACGAACCGTCGCCATTAAGGTTCTTTCGCCGCAGCAAGGTTCGGACGAAGAGACAACCCGGCGTTTTCGTCACGAGGCCCAATCGACTGCTCGGCTGGACCACGATCATATTGCCAGGGTTTACTACGTTGGCGTCGATCGGGGCTGGCACTACATTGTGCTTGAGTACGTCGAGGGCGAGAATCTCCGTGACCTGGTTGCGTTGCAGGGGCCTTTGCCGTTTGCCGACGTCATTAGTTACACGTTGCAGATCGCCGAAGCGCTCGACCACGCTAGTAGTCGCGATGTGGTGCATCGTGATATCAAGCCGTCGAACGTCTTGATCACGCGGCGCAAGCAGGCGAAATTGGTCGACATGGGGCTCGCCCGACTGCATCAGGTCGACAATCCTGAGGACGACCTGACCGCCAGTGGCGTGACGCTTGGAACGTTTGACTATATTTCACCGGAGCAGGCCCGCGATCCGCGTGTGGCGGACGTGCGTAGCGACCTCTACTCGCTAGGCTGCACGGTTTACTTCATGTTGACTGGCCGGCCACCGTTCCCGCAGGGAACGGTGTTGCAGAAGTTGTTGCAGCATCAAGGCGATGCCCCGCCAGATCCGCGGCGGTTTCGTCCTGATGTGCCGGAGGGTATTTGCCGCATTACGAGCAAGCTGTTGGCCAAGAACCCGATGCACCGGTATCAGTGGCCGCAGGACCTGGCTCACGAATTGCTCACGGTGTCGCGGCAGCTCGACTTACCACTCTCCGCGTCGGTTGCCGACGAGTGGCAGCCGGCTGCTTCGCGCCAGCCATCCTGGATTGCTCGCAATCTTCCTTGGGCGGCGCCTGCGGCGCTCTTGATTGCATTCGTCGCGTTCCTCCTTGTGAGAGATGGTCTGCAGGCGGAGATTGTGCTGCCCGAGATGGAAACAGTCCCGCGCGCGGTCTCGGGCCTGTCTGGTGATGGGGCGTTATCTGGCGACCGGGCTTTATCCGGCGAAGGGGGAAGTGGTTCGGCTTCCTCTCGTACGGATGCGATGATGGATGCAGGTGGGCCGCTTCCCAAGCTGGAAGACGATCCGCTGGCGGACGCTCGGGAAGTGACGCCCGAGGAAGCGGCAGCAGGCCAGGTTTCAATGGATGCGGCCATCGAGACGCCGGGCGAATCGGCGGCCGATGCAGCGACTGATGACGAATCCGACGCTGCCGATCTGGTTGCCGATGGCGGTGGGACGAATGGGACAGAAGTGGCTTCCGCATTGGTGGTTGGTCCCCAGGCAGATGCCGACTACCGAACCTTGGCCGCGGCAATTCAGAATGCTTCTCGTAGTGACACCATTGAGCTGCGATACGAAGGTCGCTCCGTGGCGGCGGAGGATCCGCTGGTTCTTTCCGGCAAACAAATCACGATTCGCGGCGGAGAGGGTTATTCGCCGGTCATCCGCTTTCGCCCCAGCAGCGAAGACCTGGCAACCGGTGGTGGTGCGATGATTCGCGTTGTCAGTGGTCGGCTGACGTTGATCAATGTGCATGTTGAGTTGGATGTGCCGCGGGTGGAGCGATCCTCCGAGAATGGTGCGGCCGTTCCGAGGTTGATTGAAGCCGTCGAGGCCGAGCGAATTGAGCTGACTGGCTGCACGTTGACGGTGCGGCGAGACGCGACTGGCGACGACGAAAACGTGACTCTACCGCGAGTGCTGCGTGTGGCTGCTCCGACATTGCGCCGTTCTTTTCCGGCATTGCAAGGAAAGGCGAAGAGCGAGCTTGCCGTAGATCTGGAGGACTGCGTCGTGCGTGGTGAAGCCGTCTTTCTTGACGGCGACGCGCTCGGATCGGTCAACTGCCATTGGCGAAACGGACTGCTGGCGATCGACGGTCCTTTCGTGAAGGTCACAACGTACGAAACGGCGGGCCCACCTGCTGGACAGCTGCGGCTGAATCTAGAGCACGTGACACTCAATGCACGACGCGGGCTATGTGCCATGCAGGGCAGTCAAGGTTCTCGCTCCTTCCCGTCGGTGAAACTGAATCTTGTCGACTGCATTGTGAAGACGGCCGGCGTTCCGTTGATCACGCAGCAGAGTTGGCACGACCAAAAGGTGCTACAAAGTGCGTTGCAGTGGAGCGGGCACAACAATGGCTTTGACGGATTCGAAGTCTTTTGGCAGATCGATCCGGGCTTTGGTAGCCAAGCGGTTCGCATGGAGTGGGGCCAGTGGAGCGATTTCTGGCCGGCCAGTGGTGGCAGCTCGCTTCGCCGCGTTGCTTGGCAGCAGCCGGTGAGCAATGCGGACGCCGCGTCGGTGCACCGCGCGGAGGATTACCGGTTGCGACGGGAGGACAATCCTGCTGTGGGCGGGGCGACCGATGGCATGAGCGATATCGGTTTCATCGCCGACGAGCTTCCGCTCTTGCCGGCGGAACCGGCCAGGCGGTAATTCTTCTCTTTCGCGTGCAGTGACCCGGCCCGCGCGCTCACGTTGAATATTATTGCTTGCCTGTCGGTGCGGGCTTATGCCGGCGCGTCGGTGACACCACGCGACTTGGAGGATTGGTAGATCCAGTAGCAGACGGCAAGCAGGAATGCGATCGACAAGCCGTACTGCATTGTCGTGGAAACCGGGGCGGATATCTTGATGTCCAAGGCGTGGAACATGGCCACGGCGATACCCACGATTGCCTCACCGGCGATGAGGCCGGAAGCCGCCAGCACACTCTGCCCTGTGGCATCATGTCCTGGTCGATTAAGGCGATTGATCAGCACACCCAGGATTCCCCCAAGAACAAGCGCGACCACGGTGTAGAATGGGAGGTAGATCCCGACAGCGATCGGCATGACGTGCAATTTATATTGAAAGCCGATTTTCTGAATTAGAAGGCTGATCAAGAGCAATAAGAAACCGAAAGTCGCTCCTATTCCCATCATTCTCGGTTTGGGAGGGATCTCGCCCCAACGAGCGGGAGACAACATTCCCCATTTGAATACGAACGGCGTCGCGTCCGCCTTGGACTGTTCGGCCTTGGTCGGAAACAGCGTCTGTGTGATGCTTGCCATCAGGGTCGCCTGAGGCGCGGGCAAATCGGGGTCAACGCCGATGCCTCCCTTTCCTTCCTCGTTCTTTGTAATGCTACCGTCGTGCAAGGTCTGTAAGATCGGGGCCATCACCAGGCAGGCGACCACCACCGCAATGACCTGCATGATCTGCTGGCTGCGCGGTGAGGCGCCGACCAGATGGCCGGTCTTCAGATCGTTGCAGACGTCGCCCGATGTGCAGGCGGCACAACAAACGACACCCGCCACGCCGAGCGTTGCAATCACGGCTTGGGTGCCACTGTAGTCAAGTAGATAGATCAGCACGCCGGTGCTCAACAGCGCCATGATGGTCATGCCGGAAACCGGGCTATTCGAGTTGCCGACTAGGCCGACGATGTAACTGGCGACCGCGGTGAAGAAGAACGCCATGATGATCATCATCACAGTCGTTAGTATGGTGATGGGAACGTCGCGAGCCAGGACGGTGTAGTAAAGTCCAGCAATCACGACGACGCTGATGCCAAGAAGTGCCAGGATCGTAGCCCCAGGCATGTCGCGTTCGGTGACATCTCGATCTGATTGGGTCGACTTCACGCGAAATTGTCCCGACAGCTCCTTGACGGCGGCTGCCAGACCACGCCGTACTTGCCATAGGGAAATCAAACCCCCGACAACCATGGCTCCGACACCTAGGTAACGAACCTTGGTGGACCACAGTGTTCCGGCAATGTCCGTTGCCATCGCCGTCGGTGGATTCTTGATAGCCGCGTCAAGCGTCAGCGTTGAGCGGGTCGCTTCATCGAGCCCCGCGTAGGCACTTTCAAGAACCTCCGGCGTTACCTCAAGTAATGGAAGTGCTACCAACCAGCCAACCGCACCACCAAGAAACACCTGAATTGCGATGGGCAGGCCGACGATCACACCTACGCCAATTAGCATCGGGGACATGCCGCAGCCAGCATAAATGGCGTGCGTGCCGACAACTTTGGCAAAAACAATCTTCTTCGCCAGGACGCCGAAGAGTGAAGCGAGCATTTCAAATAATGCACCGATCCCGAGTCCCGATAAAACGATGCGAAGGCCAGCCTCGGCGGCTCCGACATTCTCGTCAGAGGCTCCCGCGCGAATCACTTCCGCGCACGCTTTTCCTTCGGGGTAGGTAAGCTCCGGACTGTCGACCACAAAGATGCGTCGCATCGGAATCATGAAAAGGATTCCGAGCATTCCGCCGCCGAGTCCGACAAGCGTAATGGTTAGATAGCTTCCGCTAAACGACTCCCACGCGCCCGCGATCAACAGAGCCGGTATCGTAAAGACGATTCCCGCCGCGATCGATTCACCAGCCGACGCAGCTGTCTGAACCATGTTGACTTCGAGAACGTTTCGGCGTCGAAAGGCCCCGCGGAGAATGCCGGTCGCGATGACGGCGGCGGGAATCGAGGCGGACACGGTCATTCCAACGCGAATGCCGAGATAGACGTTGGCGGCACCCATCACCACTGAGAGGATGATGCCGAGCACGATGGCGTGAAGCGTAAGTTCGTTACGGTCGTTTTGCTGCATATTGAATCTCCATGAATTGAACCGCGAATGTATCGCAGCCGCACAGTGAAAACAAGCTGGTACCGCAGCAAAACAGGCCGTTTTGCGGAGGAAAGGGGGCCGTTTTCGTCGATTCTGACGCTTCCGCGTCTCGTGTTGTCGGTCGAGGTACGACGCCGTGCAAGTGTGGTTAATCGGCACTGCAGTTGACCAGTTTTGCGCAGGCTAACAGGTCGTTGATTGACACCTCGCAGATTGGCTCGGTTAAATGAGGGCCACCGAGCGGTGATTCCCACCTTACGTCCCTGCCGAAGGTTTCTTGATCAGGCATTCCCACCATTGTCCCGCTCGGGGCAGGACGACCATTCTGGAGAGATTGTCATGGAGAAGTTAATCTTGTCGTGCGCGACGATTACCGTCGCTGTCCTTCTGGTATTCGCCGCCGCAGGGCGACCAGCTGAGGCCCGCACGAAGTACAAGAATGCCTTTTATGAAAAGTACGCGGAAGGTGAATACAAGGCGGTCGCCAACGACAGCGTGTCCGGGCGTTGCTGGCTTTGCCACGTCAATATGAAGAAGTACAACCCGCCCGAAGATGGTCTCAAGAAGCGGGTACGCAATAACTACGGCAAGGCGATTAGCAAGTTCATCAAGAAGAACGAAAAGGACCAAGCGAAGATCATCGATGCGCTGGAAAAGGCCGCCGAGGTGCAGTCCAATCCAGCGGACGCGAAATCTCCAACGTTTGGTGAATTGATTGAGAGCGGAAAGTTGCCGGGCGATGGCGTTGCCGACGAAGAGGATCTGAAGCGGGCACGCCAGCTGCGAGATGCCGAGTAGAAATCGCGATAGCAACTGTAGCGTTCTGTATTGCGAAGCGCGTTGCATCGCGCGTTCACAAAAAAACGAGGTCGGGCGAATTGTCGCCGCGGCCTCGTTTTCTTTTTGTGGTGGATGTTCGCGCTGGTGACGCGTTACTGGCGAATCGTATCGCGGACAATCGCGGCATTCGCGAGGGCGACCTGAATCGCTCGGTTCAGCTGGCGACGGGTTTCGTCGGAGTAGTCCAGGTCGAGCCAGAGAACCATGCCGCTCGCATCCAGCAGATATGTGCGGGGAATGTACTCCGTCGCAACCTGGTCGAAGGCCTTGCCGTCCTCGTCGACGAGAATTGGAAACTTGACGCCTGCCTTTTCAGCGGCCGCGCGGGCGTCTGCTGCGGATTGGCCGCGGTTGATGGCAATTACGTTGAGGCCTTGGGCTGCGAATCGCTCGACGACTTCCGGTCCTAGGTCAGAAAGCTGCCAAGCGGAGAAGGGGTTTTCGGCATCCCAGAAGCAAACGACCGTGACTCGCTCACCCAAAAAGGCGCTAAGCTTCTTTGGTTCGCCATTCGTGTCGACTAACTCCAAGTCCGGCATCTGCTGGCCGACTTGTACCTTGCAGGTGGCTTTGTGCTGCTCACTGAGGTGTACGATCGGCAGCGATTCAGGCTCCTTGGATGCCTTCTCGGCGACTTCCGGCTTGGCTGCGGCGGAAGTCGATTCGGCTTCGGGAGACAAATCGTCGACGGCTTCTGGGGCAAGAGACGAATTGTCCGCCACGGGGGCCGAAGTTTGCGGAGTGGCCGCAGTCTTTTCGGCCGGAGGATTTGAACTGTTCGTTGCCGACGAAGACGGTGTCTTCGGGGCTCCGGTCGTTTCGCCAGAACAGCCTGCCGTGACGACTACGACAAGCACAAGGACCAGGGCGATGTTGTTCTTGAGATTCATGTAGGATCGTTCCTTCCGTGAAACGCTTATTCGCTGCGTCTAACGTGTTATTTTCACCAAAATTGTCTTTGAGCGTCAATGCCAGCGTCAAACCGCCCGGCACTACCGGTTGATTTTGATCGAAAGCTCCTTCAGCTGTTTCGTTTCGACCTCGCCGGGGGCCTGCGTCATCAGGTCTGTGGCCCGCTGCGTTTTGGGGAATGCGATGCAATCTCGGATGTTATCGAGATTTCCGAATAGCATCACCCAGCGATCGATTCCGAGTGCGATGCCACCGTGCGGGGGAGCACCGAACTTGAGGGCGTCAAGCAGGAATCCGAATCGCTCGGCGGCCGTCTCATCGTCGATGCCGAGCAGGCCAAAGACCTTTTTCTGGACCTCGCCGTCGTGAATTCGAATCGTTCCGCCACCGGCTTCGGAGCCGTTGATTACCAGGTCGTAGGCGATTGCCCGGCACTTGCTCGGATCGGTATCGAGCAATTCGATGTCCTGCGGTCGCGGTGCTGTGAACGGGTGATGCATGGCGGTCGTTTCGCCGGTCTCTTCGTCCACGTCGAACATCGGGAACTCAACGACCCAAGAGAAGTTCATGTCGGATGGGTCGTAGAGTTTCAATTCCGCACCGAGGCGAACGCGTAGGCCGTTGAGGGCCTTGCAGGTCACTTCCCAGCTGTCGGCAACGAACAACAAGAAGTCGCCAGGCTCGGCGTCCATGCGATCGCGAATCGCGGCCAACAGTTCGTCGTCAAAGTTCTTGGCAATCGGCGAAGCGAGGGTGCCATCGTCTTCGACCTTGAACCAGGCGAGTCCCTTGGCACCGAAGTCTTGTTGGATGTAAGCAGTCAGTTCGTCGATGCCCTTTCGGGAGTACTGATCCTTCGCGCCCTTGGCGTTGAAGCCACGAACGTGCCCGCCACTATCGGCTACGCCACGGAAGACGCGGAAGTCGGTTTTGCCTGCCAGGTCGGTGATGTCAACAAGTTCCATACCGAAACGCAAGTCCGGGGCGTCGTGACCGAATCGCTCCATCGCTTCGTCGTACGTCATCCGCGGCAGCGGCAACGAAACTTCAATGCCCAGAATCTCTTTCGCCAACTTGGCGGTCAGCATGTCGATCATCCCGATTACGTCGTCCATCTCGACGAACGCCATTTCCATATCGAGTTGGGTGAACTCGGGCTGACGATCAGCGCGAAGGTCTTCGTCGCGGAAGCAGCGTGCAACCTGTACGTAGCGGTCATAGCCGGCGATCATCAAGATCTGCTTGTAGAGTTGCGGCGACTGCGGCAGCGCGAAGAATTGACCAGGATGCACGCGGCTCGGCACGAGGTAATCGCGAGCACCTTCAGGGGTGCTGCGGCCGAGGACCGGGGTCTCGACGTCGATGAATCCGTGCTCTTCAAAGTGGTCACGCATCCCTTTGACGATCTTGCTTCGCAGTAGCATCGTCTTCTGCATCTCTTTGCGACGCAGATCGAGATAGCGGTACTTAAGTCGTAGGTCCTCGCCGGGCAGGTCGACCGAACTCGGCTGGAAGGGCGGGTTCTCACTGGCATTAAAGATTGTCAGGTCGCTGACGCGAACTTCGACTTCGCCGGTGTCAAGTTTTGGATTGACGGTGCCTTCGGGGCGAGGTGCGACCTTGCCGGTGACGGAGATGACAAATTCCGAGCGGACTTGGCGAGCCGCCGCCTTGGCTGCTTCGCTGCTGTCGGGGCTGACAACGATCTGGGTGTGTCCGTAGCGATCTCGTAGATCGATGAACAACAGGCCTTCGCCGTGGTCGCGATAGGTGTCGGCCCAACCGCTGAGCGTGACTTCTTCTCCAACATGCTCGCTACGGAGTTCCCCGCAGGTATGTGTACGTAACAAAGTGAAACTCCTCGAAGCGGCGGGATGAAGTAGGCGGGAAATTGCAGGAAAAGGCAAACCAAGCATTTTAGACGCTGCGGCGGCCTGATCAAAGATGGCAGGGGCCCATTTCGACGCGTCGGCGGAGCCCCGGAGAGGGAAGCTAGAAGCGGCCGATTACTGCCCTGCGGTGAGGATTTCGGCTGCTATTTCGGCCGGCTCTGGGCGATCAGCCACGGATATCCAGCGGCACTCGGAAAGTCCACGGAACCAGATAAGTTGACGCCGTGCGAATTGTCGGGTGTGGGCCTTGGTGACCTCGATTGTCTCGGCAAGATCTCTCTCGCCAGCGAGGTGTTCTAGGACGTCACGGTAACCAACCGCCTGCGCCGCTGTGGTACTCAGCCGCTCGTAGCGGTCGAGCAGACCCTGCACTTCCTCAACGAGTCCCGCGGCGAACATCGCGTCGACACGCTTGTTGATGCGGTCATGCAGCACATCACGTGGCCAGTCGAGCACGAACACTCGACATTGTTCGGCGTCTCGTCCTCGGTTGAAGTGGCTCTGGAAACTGCTGATCGTTTGGCCTGTCTTCTCGAAGACCTCGAGAGCACGCACGATACGCCGCGTGTCGTTGGGGTGAATTCGCTGACCTGATTCGGGATCGATTTGCGTCATTCGCTCGTGTAGCGCCGGGCTGCCCAGTTCCGCCGCCTCTGCTTCTAACGCTGCTCGCAAAGCGGGATCAGCGTCGGGGCCTTCCCACAGTCCGCGGAGTAGCGCCTTGAGATATAGTGCCGTGCCGCCGACGAATAACACTTCCCGCCCTCGAGACTTGATGTCGGCAATGGCCGCGTGGGCCGCTTCAAGATATTGCGAGATGCTGAATTCTTCGTCCGGCGCGACGAGATCGACGAGGTGATGCGGCACGCGCTCGCGAGCGGCTGGTTCCGGCTTCGCGGTGCCGATTTCCATTTCCAGGTAAACGGCCATCGAATCGAGGGAAATGATCTCCGCGCCCAAGCGTTCGGCCAGTTCCAGGCTAGCGGCCGTCTTGCCGGCAGCGGTTGCTCCGGTCAGGTACCAGCAGTCGGGGGCAGGTTCAAACGTGTCCATGGAATCTGAAGAGGGGCAATCGAAGAAGGAGCCAGGGGGGCGTGCATCTGTCGTTTTATGGTAATCGGTTGGCGAGCTGGGGGTACCCAGGTTGTCAGGCCAGTTGTCGCAAGAGGTGCAATGTGCCGGCGTGGCAGGAGAGTGGCCACCTTAGAAGGCGATCGCCCGTTTAGCTATACTAGGTAGTTGTAATGTCTACGCGTTCGCCGTTTCATGGCAAGCGAATGCCTACCGTTTCTTGAGCCAGTCGTATGGGAATCGTGTCGATTGGCTCCTGCCTTATCGTGAGAAAATCCGAATGGCCAGTGCCACTGAGAACATAATGCCGGGTGAAACGGGCCCTTTGGCAGAAGCTAATGAGGTTGCTGGCGAAAATGCCGGAACTCTCCGGATCGCCTTGGCGCAGACCAATCCGCGGCTCGGCGTTCAGGCGGAAAATTTACAGGACCATCTGACGAAGGTTGAATCGGCTCGCGATCAGGGGGCCGATTTGATTATCTTTCCGGAGTTGTCCCTGACTGGCTATTTCTTGCGCGACATGGTGCCAGATGTGGCCATCGCTCGCGACGCCGAGGCGATTGAGCAGTTGGCCGCTGCCGGCAAGACAACCTCCGTGGTTGCTGGGTTCGTGGAGGAGTCGGCCGAGCATCGCTTCTACAACGCGGCGTTCTACAGCGAAAATGGTCGCGTGCATCATGTTCATCGCAAGGTTTACCTTCCCACCTACGGCCTGTTCGACGAGAGTCGATACTTCGCTTCAGGCGATCGGATTCGGGCCTTCGACACCGAGCGGTTTGGACGGGTGGGGCTTCTGATCTGTGAGGATTTTTGGCATCTCTCGGCGGCCGCAATCATGCAGGCCGAACAAGTCGACATGTTGATCTGCGTCGCAAACTCGCCGACGCGGGGCGTGTCTGGAGATCAAATCGAAACCGCCGAAACCTATTGGCGGCTCTGTCGGAGCTATGCCCAACTGATTGGTTGTTTGGTGGTGATGGTCAATCGCGTCGGTTACGAAGATGGCCTTTGCTTCTGGGGCGGGAGCATTGCGGTCGGTCCCGACGGCAAGACGAAGGGCGAGGGTCCCTTGCTCGACGAGTCGTTGACCATGGTCTCGGTCGATCCGGCCGACTTGCGACGCGAACGTCTGGCGACGCCCTTGGGCCGGGACGAACAGCTGCTGTTGACGATTGAAGAACTCGACCGCATCAAACGCGAGCGATATCAGAGCTAGAGAACGGCCATAAGGCTCGGGAACGGTTACAAGGCTAGGAACGGCGGCAACTCTTGGAAACGAAGATGCGACTCGACGACGATCTATTGGCGATCAACTGCCCCCTGGTGGAACGCATTCTTTGCGGATTCATTCAGCAAGAGATTCAGCGCGCGGGCTTCAGCCGCGCCGTGCTGGGGCTCTCTGGCGGAATCGATTCCACGGTCGTGGTTTATTTGGCGGCCAAGGCCCTGGGGCCCGAGAACGTGCTGGCCGTGACAATGCCGTACAAGACCTCGAGTGAGGAAACGCGGCGCGATAGCGCCGAGGTTGTCGAGCGGCTGGGCGTGCAGACGGTCGATGTTCCGATTACCGATCAGGTGGATGCCTATTTCTCCCAGTTTCCGGACGCTTCGCGATTGCGGCGGGCGAACAAGTGTGCCCGTGAGCGGATGACGGTGCTGTACGATCAGAGTGCCGCGTTTGGTGCGCTGGTGCTGGGGACGAGTAACAAGAGTGAGTTACTGCTCGGGTACGGAACACAGTTTGGCGATATGGCGTCGGCCATCAATCCGATTGGCGATGTCTACAAAACGCAGTTACGTGAGCTGGCCGCTCATCTGGAGGTGCCCGAGGCGGTTCTTGCCAAACCTCCGACCGGAGATCTGTGGATTGGGCAAACCGACGAGGACGAGTTGGGATTCTCCTATCCCGAGGTTGATAGCTTGCTGCTCTTGCTGGTGGATCAGCGCTGGCGAACGTCGGAGCTGGTTCGGGCGGGATTTGACGAAGATTTTGTCGAGCGAGTGGCAGAAATGGTTCGACGTAATCATTACAAACGCCGCATGCCTATCATCGCCAAGTTGTCGCGTCGTACGGTCGATCGAGATTTTCGCTACGCCCGCGACTGGGGAACTTAATGGGCACAGGGCCATGGGGCCTGCGATGCGTCTGTTCCCGTTGTTCTTTCTAGCCTTCTTGCTACGACATGCTCTTCTCCTGGTTAAGAAAACGTCGCCGCCGACGCCTGACGCAGGGAGAATTTCCTGCCGAGTGGCTTCGTTTCTTGCAACTGGGTATGCCGTTCTACGATCGGCTAGCTCCGGCCGATCAAAAGAAATTGCGGGATGATATTCGAATCTTCATTGCCGAGCGTAACTGGGAAGGTTGCGACGGGCTTGAGATCAACGACGAGATGCAGGTCGTGATCGCGGCCTACGCCTGTCTGCTGGTGCTTCGTTCGACCGTTGATGCTTATCACAAGCTCGACACGATCCTCGTTTATCCCGATCCGTACATGGCAATGAAGTCGGCGTTTCCACTTTCTGAGCCGGAGCCGGTTGGTTGGCGCGATGGTGAGTCATGGTCCGACGGTCCAGTGATCCTGGCCTGGAACAAGCTCGTCGATAACATTCGCGATGACGACGGGGACAACCTGGCGATCCACGAATTCTCGCATCAGTTGGACACCTACGATCGGAGTGCCGATGGGGTACCGCAACTGCAAACTCGCCAACAGTACGATGCCTGGCGGCAGGTGATGACGGAGGAATTTCAGCAGCTCAATGAAGATGCCGACGCGGGCCGCCGAACGCTGCTCGACCACTACGGAGCGCAGGACGAAGCGGAATTTTTTGCCGTGGCGACGGAGTGTTTCTTCTTGCGTGGTAAGAAAATGAAGCAACAGCACGAGCGCCTGTATCAGGTGCTGTCGGATTACTATCAGCAGGATCCGGCCAGCATCTGGTAGGAGTTCGGTGTGCTAATCGACAGCGTCGATCGCGTCACTGACGATGCGATTCAGGTCGCTCATCTCGCGAAGATCTTCCACGATGCTCGGATGGGCAAAGATACGGACGCGTTTGACGTAGTCGTCAAACTGTCGCTCTGCCAGGGCGCGCACGACAGGCGAGACGTCGCCGAGCCGTCGATAACAGTCGGTTTTGGTGTCATGCACTTCGACGTTGAATTCCACTTCTCGCGACACCGGCGGGGCGTCGAACAACACTTCGTGAGGGGAAATGCGACGGCCCAGGTGTGGACTCGCCAAGTCGGCGAAGCGTTCGGCACAGGCGATCAAGTAGGGATATGGTTTGCGGGCCAGGCGGGTGTAGATGTCGCGGTCGTGGAAGATGCTGTATTCTGCCAGGCGTTTGTAGAGCCGACGCGAAGGGCCGAACAGCCCCGAGAGCAGTTCCCCGGCACCAGAGTCACCGGCGGTGCTGAGAAGTTCGGTGATCATTCCGCTTTCACTGGTGCGGAACAGCGTGTCGAGATCGAGCGAACCACAGATTTGACAGAAGGCTCGTTGTAACATGGCGGTCGCGCCACGCACGCTGTGATGCCAGTAAACTTCACTGAACATCACATAGCGAGCGAAGACCATCATCTCGGCAGCAGTCTTGCCTTTCTGGGTGAGTGCCAGGCCGTCTCCCTTCTCGTTCAAACAAAGGCTGCCGATCAAGCGGTTCTGGTCGAAGTTGTTGCCATATGGCACACCGGCGTGCAGGCTGTCGCGCCGCAGGTAGTCCATCTTATCGATGTCGACAGGCCCGGAGAGCATCGTGCTGAGGATGCGGTGGGCACGATCACGCGGCTTCTCAGACAGGAGCGAGACGACATCGCGAGGATTGATTTCCCAGTCGTCGCGAATCACGTCGGCAATTTCGCTCTCCAAAAGAAAGCTGTTGGCGAAGAGTTCGTGGCGGGGAACGCTAGGTAGCTGGATGTCTTCGATGGGATGGCAAAATGGCCAGTGTCCCAGGTCATGCAGCAGCGCCGCGACAAGCAGCAACTCGCCATCCTCTTTTTTGACCACATCGGTGAAGCGAGGATCGCTTGCCAGGCGTCGTAAGTAGCAAAGCGCTAAGCGGTAAACGCCGAGCGAGTGTTCGAATCGCGTATGATTAGCGGCAGGGTAGACGAGCGCCACCAGTCCTAGTTGGCTGATTTCAGAGAGCCGACGAAACTCGCGGGTGTCGACCAATGCCCGTACGCGGCGGGTCATTGGGACATCGATTTCCGGCGGAATGCGGATCGAGCCAACGTTGCCATCGAGGCCGGCGACTTCTGGGATCTCATGAATCGAGGACATCGATGCGCGTGTTGCTTTCGGCGAGGGGCGTGTTGCATCCCACGACCACTATGGGGAATTGGTGGGGAACCCAAATTGGTCGAGCTGTTGGCTGTTCGGGGCAGGCGGGGTTTCAGTTTCCGGCGGCGTGATGATCTGCATTCCCATCGTGATCGCGAGTAGCAGCGTGACGGCGATATAGCAGGCGTAATGGAAGAACGCGTTTAGCGGTTCCAGGTCGAAGCAGGCGTACGAGGCGGTGATTCCGATCGCCAAGAATAGCGGCGCCAGGATAACCCACCAGTGTGTCTCGGACGTATATTCCGTCGGTAAGAGGGCATACAGTCCCCAGGTGCCTGCATACACGACCGAGCAGATGGCCACCCGTGTCCACTGCGCCTGGCCGGAGTATGCCTCGAGTTCGTCGTTTCGCAAGAAACGGTAGGCACCCAGCACCAGCGGCGGCGCCAGCACAACAGTTCCAATGGAACCAACGACCGACTGAGCGCCTTCCGACATGAATCGTAAAAGAAGGGCCACGACGAACACGCCCACGGCGACCGCAGCGATGATTCCGATTTCTTGGCCCGACAGAGCGTGGTCTTCTCGGGAAACCGGCTTGAGAACCAGTTCGCCGTCCTTGCCACGGGCGCCGCCCTCCGAGTGTTCGGGAGTGTGAATCGTGACTTCTTCGTCAGCGCCGGGAACCGTGATCGGCTCTTTGCAGTTCGGGCATGTCCCTTTCTTGCCGGCGAACTTATCGCTGACTTTGAATCGTTTGTGGCACCCACGGCAGACAACAAGAATCGACATCAGTATCAACAGCCGGACGCGGGCGAATGGGACGGAGAAGTACTGTAAATCACGCAGCCATCGTGTCGCAAAGGCGGGGTTTCGTCAAGCAGCGCCGCTACAGTGGCCGACTTTTGCGTTTATGTCGGCCTTGGAATTGTCCTGTGGTCATTGTCGCATCACTGGTCGTTGATTACGATGAAATCAGTGGAGCGTTGGTTTGCAGCTGCGATTTTCCTTTCGCATGCTGTGATTGGAACGGTCGGGCACATCGGTCAGACACTCGTCGGGTCAGAAATGGCTTACTCGTTGGGCGAAGAATACCAATGGTTATCAAGCTAAATTGTCCACAAGGTCATCGCGTGACCTGTCCTGACGATAAGGTCGGACAGACGGGGCGGTGTCCCAAATGCGGTTCTTCTTTTCGTGTGCCGGAAACGCGACCGGACGCTTCGAGTCCGAATTTGAACGGCCAGATCGAAGACCAGATCGTTTTTCTTTGCCCGAATGGACACAAGCTCAACGGGCCATCGAGTTTGCAGGGGAAGCCAGGTAGCTGTCCCCATTGCAATGCTCGGTTTGTCATTCCGGACTTCGATGACCTGGAAGAAGAGACGTACGAGACCGGAGATTCGGATTCGGATCTGTGGACCGACGACGGTGGTGACGAAGAGGCCATCGATTCGATCGAGCCCTTGCCGGACGATGCTAGCGGCGTTCGCCAAGGTGGCTGGGCCCCCGCGCACGATTCGTCAACGAATGCCGGTGGCCGAACGGATCATCCCTTGTCCGAGTTGTTCGATCGCTTTTGGGGCTACAAGCGGCGCGGTTCGGTACTAAAACTGCATCTGAAGACCGGCGAGACGATCGTTCCGGAGAATTACTCGACGGAGTTGTCACACGGAGACTACGCCGTGTTTACGGTCGTCGACCGATCAGGCGGTCGCACGTTGACGACCATCGCTTGGGATACAGTGGCTCGGGTTGCCGTGAAAGATATCGGCGATACGCCCAGCTTCTTCCCTCAGCATTAGCGTCGCGAGCTGCTCAAGGCAGGCGAGATAGCGGCTAGTCTTCGCCGATCAGATCTTCTTCTGTGAGCATCGTGAAGTTCTTGGACGCCAACGTGTCTTGCGCCATCTCGATGTTGTCGACCATCAGGGCCACGGCCGCGCGGTCATGAGGGCGATCGAGAATTGGGTAGGCCTGGATGATGTTCACTTCCGCCTGCAGCAGGGCCGTGCACACACGCAACAGTGGCTGCGAGTCTTCCGGCAATTCGACGGCGATCAAGTCGCTTTCGATTAGCGCCAATCCGGCACGCTCAAGAATCTCGCGACCTTGTTCCGGGTGGCTTAGCAGGAAGCGAGCGAACGCACATTCGGAAGAATCGCTGATGGACAGGGCACAGATACGGACCTGGCTGCCTTCAAATCGACGAACCACTTCCAGCAACTGTCCCACGCGGTTCTCTAGGAACACGGTAAACTGGCGGATGGCGGGGTAGTCACGCCCACGCATCGTAGAGAATCCGGTTCCGGAGCTTTCGCCTGCGCTCATCGATATAGTTCCCTCGTCTGGCCGGTGCGCGAGCCGTGTCGAACGACGACGGTTCCCTTCGCGACGGACGCAGCGTCCCTCCGGCCTCTGGTTGCTAACGACCGTAACTTTAGAGAATCAAGAAACTTAAGTCAACAAGCTATCCGAAACGAAGCCGTGGATGAACGCCCTGGTTAGTGCCGCGCACTGGCTGCCGCTGAGCACCCCGTGTCGGTACATTGTCCGTTGTGTCCTGACCAGCGATCGTCCCTTCGTCCTGTCCAGGTTCAGAGGGAGGACATTGGGGATCGAGGAAGCGTACGGCGACCGGAAAAACAGCAGCCGGATCAATAAACAGAAGGTGTTTTACGTTGAAGATGTTGCGTCAACACGAGATTAAGATTCGCATTCGCTATAGCGAAACCGACGGGCAAGGCCGCCTTCATCACGCAAACTTCATCAATCTCTTCGAGATGGGGCGGGTCGAGATGCTACGCGCCGCTGGCATTTCCTATCGCGACTTTGAAGAAGGCGGGCAGATGCTCGTCGTCAAGAAGATGCATTGCGATTATCACCTGCCGATCCGCTTTGATGACGAGGTGCGCTTGGTCACGACGACGGTTTCTAGCAAGGGGGCCCGTTTATGTCATCGCTATGAGGTTTTTTTGGGGGATGAAAAAGCGGCTGAAGGCGAGAGTTTGATTGCCTGCGTGGGGGCCAGTGGTCGAGCCTGTCGGCTGCCCGATTGGATGCAGCTCGACTAATTCGTGTATTGGCGTGCTGCTGAAAATGTCGCTGTACGACGGCGCGGTGATCGAATAGACAGAGCTGTGGCTAAGTGCTATGCTCGCGCACCCCGATGGGCGCCCTTTCGGTTGCAACCGGGGTATCCCTCTTAGGCGGATGAGGCTGCTTCAAAACGCTGGAGTCTAAATGCGACGAGCAGGTACGATACGGGAAAAGAAAGACGCTGAGCGGTTCGCCGACTATCTGCTCACCGAAGGCATAACGACGCGCGTCGACGCAGAGTCCGACGGCTGGGCCGTTTGGATTATCGAGGAGCAGCACCTCGATCGTAGCAAGCAGGACTTGGCCGACTTTATCGCTGATCCGCAAGCCGAGCGATTTCGCGGTCGCAATCGTCAGGCGGATGAGATTCGCCGTGCCGAACGCAAGCGGCATGAAGAGTACAGACGCAATGTGGTGGACGTTCGCAGCAAATGGCGCGGGCACGCCGGCGGCCCTATTCCAGTCACGATTGCCCTAATTGTGATCTGTCTCGGCTTGGCTCTATTTGTCGGACTGGCGGACCAATGGACGAGAGACCAGATCGTCATCGCGGACTGGCTTTTCTTCGCACCGCTGGTCGTTCATTGGGGTGGTGGTCTGCTCTTGTCTTCGGAAGCGTTTGAGTTCATCGCTGGAGGTCAGGTGTGGCGATTGATTACCCCGATCTTCATGCACGGTGATATGCGCCACCTGCTGTTCAATATGGTCGGGCTGTTTATTCTCGGAAGACTCGTCGAGTCGCGACGTGGCTCCTGGCGATATGTAGGGTTGGTTTTAGCGGCGGCTGTCATTTCGAATTGCGCTCAGTATGTGCGCGGATTCTATTGGGGGCCGTTTTCCCCAAATGTGGTGCAGTTTCTAGGGATCTCCGGCGTGGTCTATGGGCTGTTTGGCTACGCATGGTTTAAGTCGATGTTCGATCCCTCCGCGGGCATCTTTCTTTCACCAATGTTTATCGCGTTCGTCCTGATATCCTTGGTGCTCTGCATTAGCGGGGTTATAGGAAACATTGCCAACACCGCCCACATCGCGGGTTTGGCGACCGGGGCAGCGATTGCGTATTTTCCGGTTCTGCGCCGGAATCGCAGGCGCTAGCCTGATGGACTGGACTAGGGCCGCCTTAAGAATTAGACGTGGGCGTCTTCGCTCAGTTGCACCGCGATCATATCCAGCATCGCGTCTTCTGGCAGTAGGCCGATCAACCGATTGCCGTGATCGACGACCGGAAGTGCCGGCACTTGGAACTCGATGAAGTGCCAAATGACATCACCAATGCTCTCGGCTTTGCCGATCGTGGTAACGTCGGGCGTTAGAAGTTGGCCAAGTGTGCCGGCAATGTCGGGTTCGTTGCCAAGTTCGAGCCGGCTGATGATGCCCAAGGGACAATCGCCCGCTGTTACGGCGGCCGCGGCCAAGTCGTCGCGCAAGAGAAATTCCAGCACATCCTGTGGCGGATCGTCGGCATCCACCTGCGGTGCCGGCTTGAGCATGTGTTCGCCAACCAGATCGCTTAGCGATGCGTCATTGCCATAAGCGAACTCTTGCAGGTAGTCGGCGATTGAGATGACGCCGAGTAGCTTGTTGTTCTCAACAACTGGTAGAGATCGGCTGCCGGTGGTCCGCATGACGCGCAGTGGTTCGGCCACGCCGGCTTGTCCGTTGATGCCCCTGGTTCGGCTACCGCTGTCCGCATCGGCCTCAATCGCGTCGCGGACGTAACGTTTGTCACCCTTGAGTAGCTCGCGGCGGGTCGCGGCTAGCGACAACATGCCGACAACGTGACGTTGTCCATTTGCCAGATTCTGCCCTTCGATGACAGGCAGGAATTGTAGGTGTTCCGCCTCGAAGCGGCCGAGCGCATCGGAAAGCAAATCATTGGCCCCGATGGTGGCCGGATTGTAGGTGATCAGGTTGGCAAGCGAACTCTCGCTCATCAAATTATCCGATTGGGTTGGAGCACGAAATGCGGCCAGAAGTCCTTTACTGAAACCTACTACACGACGAACTGTGAGGCCCTGTTTTGCCGCAAGAAAACGCTCTCAAGGCACGTCGTGAGGGTTGTCTTGCCCTCACTTTGCGCGGAATCGGCCGTTGTGTGCCCTAGGGCGGGGAGATCGGTGCACAAATTGTGCAGGCATGTTGCGAAGACGCCACAAATGCGGTTGATATGGAGGATGGGCTGCGGCCGTGGATAGGGACGTGAGAGGTCGCAAGGTGCTCGATCCTCAGGCCGAGAGGAATCTTATTTTCTCGGCTTGTCATTTCCGAATAGCACTAAACAATAGATTGAATGCGCATGCGCGGTTCTGTACAAGATGATGAGGTGATCCGATGCGAGCATTGATTACGGGGGCCACGGGGTTTGTTGGTCGGCGGTTGCTCGAACAGCTTGGGGCCGCGGGCTGGGAGCCAGCTGTGGTATTGAGCCGGGATGCGGCCGCGGCTGAGTCCAAGTTGGCCGAACACGCGGTTAAGGCGTTCGGCTGGCAGTCGACGCAGGAACCGCCACCGGCAGAGGCGTTCGATGGTGTCGATGTCATCTTTAATCTGGCGGGTGAACCGGTGGCCGAAGGTCGCTGGAACGCGGCCAAGTGCGATCGCATTCGCGACAGCCGAGTGGTTGGCACGCGGCACCTTGTCGACGCGATCGCCGCCCGAGAAGATCGCCCCAAGGTGCTTGTCTCGGCATCGGCCGTTGGGTTTTACGGCGACCGTGGGGATACGATTCTCGATGAATCGGCCGAGCCCGCGACCGGTTTCTTGGCCGATGTATGCGTGGAGTGGGAGCGCGAGGCGATGCGGGCCGCTGAGTTGGGCGTTCGCGTTGTCTGCCTGCGAATCGGAGTTGTGCTTGGCCGGGGTGGGGGAGCGATGGGCAAAATGCTCACTCCATTCAAGATGGGAGTTGGTGGGCGGCTTGGTAACGGGAAGCAGTGGATGCCCTGGATTCACCTAGACGACGTGGTCGGCTTACTGATGCACGGTGCGAATACGGAGTCGCTCTCTGGGCCGATGAACGGAGTGGCGCCCGAAAGTGCGACGAATCTGCAATTCACGAAGGCGCTCGGCCGCGTGCTCGGCCGGCCAACTATATTCCCGGTGCCGGCGTTCGCGCTGCGTGCAGCGGTGGGTGGGTTTGCGGAAGTGTTGCTTGAGTCGCAGCAGATTGTCCCCCGTGTTGCTCAGGAATCTGGCTACGAATTTCAGTATCCGGGTGTTGATGCGGCGCTGACCGAAGTCGTGCGTGGTAAAACCTCTTCTGCTGTGGCCTGAAGTTGCTAGAATCAGCCGCCGGCGGGTCGTCGTCAGGAATACGGCCGCGTTGGCTATCGCAACTGAGTCAAGCAATCGAGGAAAGCATGCAGGGACACGAGGATATTCGCGTTGGGACGATCGTTTTTTCCGAGATCGCGGCTAGCACAATTCGGCAGATCGCCCCTCACGGGTTTGAGAGCTTTCAGATCACGTTTGGGCATCACATTGGCGATGTCGATTTGCAGCAGACCGCCCGCGAAGTTCGCGAGGTGCTGGAGGCTACCGATGGTCGAGCCAAGCTCAGTGCGATTGGGCTCTACGGCAATCCGCTGACCGATGAGCAAACGCGAGCCGACTGGCCGCGGCTGATCGAGGCGATGAGCGACTTTGGTTGTGATGTGATTGGCGGCTTTACCGGCCGGCTAACCGACGAATCGATCGATGCTTCGCTGCCGAGGTTCAAGGAAGTCTTCTCCCCGATTGCCAAGCTGGCCAAAGACAAAGGCGTGCGAATCGCTTTTGAGAATTGCTCGATGGGGGGTAACTGGGAACGTGGCGATTGGAACATTGCCCACAACCCGCGGGCCTGGGAGCGGATGTTTAACGAGGTGCCGAGCGACGCGTTGGGCCTGGAGTGGGAACCGTGTCATCAGATGGTGCAACTGATCGACCCGCTGCCGCAACTGCGCGCGTGGCTGCCCAAGGTGCATCACGTGCATGGCAAAGACGCGACCATCATGTGGGACGTCATCAAGAACGAAGGCATCGGCGGACCAACCGAATTCGTTTACCACCGAACGCCTGGCTTCGGCGATACCAATTGGTCTGACCTGATCACGACGCTTCGCATGGGCGGGTACCGAGGGGCGATCGACATTGAAGGGTGGCACGATCCGGTCTATCGCGATGAATTGGAAATGACCGGCCAGGTGCGAGCCCTGCGTTACTTGCAAGAATGCCGCGGCGGCGAGTTCGTGCCGAATCCGTCATAGCCGCTGGGGAGGAAGTGCGTTAATCGTCAGTTCGTGGTGTCCGGCCGCGCGGTCGGGATACGAATGCGATCAGATCCGCCACGTCTTGCTGCGAGAGTTCCTTTTCCAAGCCCTCCGGCATGAGCGAGCGACCGGTCGATTGCAGGGTGTCGATATCCTTGCGTAGGAGCCTCTGCTCCTTTCCTTCGGCCTCGCGAAGCGTGACGCTGGTGCTCGACTCGGTGGCGAGAATGCCGCTGAAATTACGGCCATCGTTCGTCACCGCGTTGTAGGTGACAAACTTAGGCTCGACCGCCGCGTTGGGGTCGAGTACGGATCGTAGCAGTCCTTGTGGTGACATGTCGGTGATTGCAGCCAGATTGGGACCGACGTCGTGGCCGAACTGGTTGCCTTTCTCGTCCACATCGCGGTGGCAGGTGGCGCACTTGTTCGTAAATACGGCCCGGCCCCGTGCGATGTCGCCGGGGAGTTGTAAGGCTCGCTGGTAGCGATCGATAACGTGGGTCCGATTGTCGTTGATCGTTTTGAGCAATGCTCGAACCCGTTTGCCGATGGCCGGATCGGCCGACCATCGCAGCTTTTGCAGCGTACGCACGGGGATGTCACTGCGTGCCAAGTTTCCTTGGTCGATTTGATCAAGTAGGGCTTTTACCCACGCCGCATTGCTGGGGATGTGGTGGAGGAGGGCCGTTCTCGCCGCCGGGCCATACTCGGGCCAGGCTGCGAGTATGCGACCTGCAATCTCTGCATCGTTCTGTGTTGCAAGACGGTCAATTAACGCCGCTTGGATATCGAGGGGCGTCTTGGGGTGCAACAAGAACACCGCGGCGGAGATGTCTTGCTTGCGATGTGCCTCGCTGCGTAGCATAAGCGCCACGGCCCCGGCACGTTGGTCAATTGGCCATTTCTCATCGGTGGCGATGAGAGCCGCACCTGCAATAATTGCATCAAAATTCGAGAGGTCTTCTCCTTCTAGCATCTCCCGAACGTTGTCGCCACGTTCTGCAAAGGCGTCAAGGATCGTGGCCGCCATACATAGTGAGTAATTCCGACTCAACCTGGGCCGTACCGCGTTTCTTAGTTTCTTAAGGGCCTCACTGTCCTTCCCCATTGAGACCGCCATGCGCAACAGGGCATGATTGTAGTCTTCTCCAAGAGACGCCTTTCGTTCTCGTGCCTGTTCGTTGGACTCAAGTAAATCGTCCAGGTTCACGGCCACAGGTTCTTGGATGATCCGTTCAATCGTATCGGGGCGGATCGAGGCCATGTAGGCGGCTGTTAGATACGGTTCTTTCCTGGCAGCGTATAGCTCTTGAGCGATACCCTGAGTGGTCTCGGAATCGGGCAGGCTGCCCAAGGCCGAGGCGTATTCCTGATGCACCTTGGCGTCTTTGTCTCGACGTCCGGCCATGACAACTTTAGCGAGCGCTTCTTTGTCCGTGTCTACTAGCTCTCGCCGCTGAAGCATCTCGGCGGCGATACGAATCGCCTGACGGCGCACGGCAGGTTCGTCGTCCTTGATGGCTAGTGTCAGCAGCTTGGTGTCTAACTCGTCGATCGCTGAGAGCGTGCAGAGGGCGTGAAGACGCGCCAGTCGGGATTCGCTGCTCAACGCCGCTGTTAATAGTGGAAGTGCCTCTTTGTCATCGCGTTCGATCAACTCCCGCTGAGCCAGGTCACGCACGATTCCGTTGGGGTGTGCCAAAGTTTCGACAAGGCGGTTAGCATCTAACTTGTCGATCCGCGGCCAGGCTCGTGGCCGATTACCTTTGCGGTGAACTCGATAGATGCGGCCCAGCCCTTCGCCTGCCCGGTAATGCGGAGCGAGCTCTTTGCGGCCCTCGTCACCAAGAAACTGAGGATGCTCGATCATGTAGCGATACATGTCGACGACCCACAATTCGCCATCGGGTCCGGTGCGAGTCATCACCGGCCGGCACCAGCGATCGCGCGAGGCGAACAGCTCGCTCATCAGCTCGTTCTCCGCGCGTTGTCCCTGGAACGTCACGCCCACGGGCTTAATCACCGAATGATGAACCAGGTTGTGAAACGGTTCGCAAGTAAAACCGTGTTGCTCCGTTCCACGCGGATAGAGCAACTCGTCGCGATAGATGGAGATGCCGCAGGCCGAGGTGAAGCGGTTGGAGAAACGAAAGCTATGGAATCGCTTCTGAGGCGTTTTGGCCGAATAGACACGTGGAGCCTCGCCGGCAATCACTTCCACGCGCGCGTCGGGCGACGCATAGTGCGGGTTGCGGCGCTGATATTGATCCTTGAGTGCGTAGTGCCACAGAGGATGGGCGTTCTGCACGCCAAACCAGTTGCCCCAGTCGTCGCGGACGCGGCCGTATTGCGAGGGGCCCGACTGCGGATCGAGTTCACCGGTGTCGGGGCGAATGCGGAAGTCGCGACTGCCGAGCGGGATGGTCTTGTCGAGTTTGACCGAATGAATGCCGCGATCCTTGCCGAAGTCGGGCGTGTGGGCGCCGCTTGCGCAGTAGATCCAGTTGTCGAGCCCGTAGCGCAGCCCGTTGACCCGCAGTTGCTGATTGGCCGTAATGAATCCGGAGTAGAGCACCTCGCGGTGATCGGCCTTGCCATCGCCGGTGGTGTCTTCGGCGTAGAAAATCTCCGGAGCTGCGGTGACCAACACGCCTCGTTTCCAGGCCATTACGCCGGTCGGGAAGTTGACGCCTTCTAGGAATACCGTCGACCGATCGTAGCGGCCGTCGTCGTCGGTGTCTTCAAGAAAGCGAATTCGCCCGCCTGCTTTGCCTTTGCCATCCGTCCCTTTGGGGTAGTCGGCCATCTCGGCAACCCACAACTTCTTGTCTGGTCCCCAGTCGATGGCGACCGGATCGGCGACGAAGGGCTCGGCGGCGACCAACTCCACAGCAAAGCCGTCAGTCAGTTCGATCGCGGAAAGCGAATCGCGCGGATTCAGCGGTGGTGGGTCGGGCGATGTCTCTTCGCCGCAGAGAAGTGACGCGGGCGCCCACGTGACTATCAATAACGTCGCGGCGGATAGGAGTCGAATTAGTCGTCGGTCACTTGTCATCGGCTTCATTCTACACGATATTGATCGCACGATTCGTCCAACACTTTCTGTTATCGCACGGGCAATCTTGCACGGAAATATGAGCAACACGCCGGCCGACATTATCGTGGCGGGACACATCTGTCTCGACATTATTCCTTCTTTCAACGCCGATCAAACCCGGCTCGATGAATTGATCGTGCCTGGCAAACTGGTGCAAATTGGTCCGGCGGTGATGGCGATGGGAGGTCCGGTTTCCAATACGGGCTTGTCGCTGTTTCGTTTGGGGGTGCCGGTCAGTCTGATGGGCAAGGTTGGAGACGACGCTCTCGGCCATGCGATGCTCGACATTCTCTCGCAGCACGATCCGCAACTGGCCGCCGGAATGTTGGTTGTCCTGGGTGAAGATAGTTCTTACACGTTGGTGATGAATCCGCCGGGCGTTGACCGTTGTTTTCTGCATTGCAGCGGGGCGAACGACACTTTCGCCGCGGAAGATGTTCCTTATGACAAGCTCGCGGGCGCGAAGATCTTTCATTTTGGGTATCCGCCGCTGATGGAGCGAATGTTCGCTGAGGGTGGTGGTCCGATGAGCCGCGTCTTTTCTCGCGTGAAAGAAGCAGGCGTGGCGACGTCGCTCGACATGGCGATGCCCGATCCTCAATCGGCCGCGGGGCGTGTCGATTGGAAGTCGTGGATGGCTGAGGCCTTGCCGCACGTGGACATCTTCTTGCCGAGCGCGGAAGAGATTCTGTTCATGCTCCGTCGTGAGCGTTTTGATGCTGCTACCGCGAGTGGTGCCGCCGATCTGGCGGCTCACGTCGATGACGCAGCCCTGGCCGATGTGGCCGACGAGCTGATCGAGATGGGAGCCGCGGTGGTCGGGTTGAAGCTCGGCGATCAAGGGCTTTATCTGCGTACCGCAAAGAATGCCCCTGAGCGGCTCGCTTCGATTCACGAATCGCTGGGCGATTCGTCGTGGGCAGATCGTGAATTGATCACGCCCTGTTTTGAAGTCGACGTGGTTGGCACGACCGGTTCGGGCGATGCCACGATTGCCGGTTTCTTGGCGGCTTTGCTGCGAGGGGATTCGCCCGAGGCGGCCGTTACGGCGGCCGTGGCCGTGGGGGCCTGCAATGTGGAAGCGGCTGACTCCACAAGTGGCGTGCGGGTGTGGAGCGAAACGGCGGACCGCATCGAAAGTGGTTGGGCCAGACGTAGCCTCGAGGTTTCTGTTGAGGGCTGGCAGGAGAGTTCCCTCGCCGGTGTGCTCTCCGGCGTTCAAGACGGTAACGGCTAAGCTCTGCCGGCGCCGCCGGCTCGTTGTTGTCGTCGATTCACTCGCGACTTTTTTCGCCGAAAGCCGGATATTTGAGGTGGGGGCCAAAAAACTCCAAGTCGCTGTGCTGCTGTGACTTGCGCCGGTGAGCGGGTTTTCTGGTTCTCGTCGCAAAGTGTTGCCCTGTTGGTTGTTAGAGTTGATTGGTCCGGTTTCGCGGTGACGCCAATAAAGTCGGGCATCTACGGGGAGGGCGAGCTTCGGCTGTGGAGTGGTCTTCTGACCGCTCCATCGTGAGGACCGCCCGACAAACGCAATCAACAGCGCTCCCACTAAGTATCCACAGGTCGGTGTTCAGATCAAGAAAAGTTCTTCGGGCAAAGGTGGCTCTTGTTGAATGATTCGATTTGACTATTCCGGGGACATGGGCAGAATGGTGTTTCGACAGCGGGGCGCGTGAAGCCACGGATTGAGGCAAGCGTTCCGGCGGGGCGTGCCGCGTTGGCTCTGTCCAGGCCTTGATGACAATGTAGGGTGCGAAATTCTATGGCACGGACATGGAAGGGGTGGCGTTCGATCACTGTCGGTGCCCGGCAGTTTCGATGGGCTGTCGATTTTCATGAGCCGGCCGAGCAGTTTTCTCGAAGCTATGTGCAGTCTGACGAGTCTTGGGCACCCGATCAGTTGACGGTGCGTTCCGAGTCGAATCCGGAGTATGTATTGTTCGTGAATTGGCCAGCCCGTTGTGGTCCGGTCGTCACGCCCCGGCTGGTCGGTCTCTGCATTGAGGTGGCGTGCAGTCGTTCTTGGCTGGGGGATGAGATGAGTGTCGATCTGGACGGCACGAAATTGGAAATTTGATGAAGGGGGCACTATGATAAGTCGAATCGAATGCTTCGCCTTGATCTTGTTAGCGGCGTTTCTCCCCGCCTGGCGAGACGAAGCATCGCCGCCGCCGCTCTCGGAGGTTGCCAGCGACGGTGCCGGGATGGATGCTGAGGCGGTAGTACACGCTGAGCAAGAATAGACTGGGTTACTCGCCCAACTGTAGCTGTGGATTCGCGGCTGCGTCAGCGCTTTTTGTCGAGCGGTGGCTCCTTGGGCGACCTCGATGGTCGTGCACGCGATCGCCGTGGTGATCTTGTCGCTGTTCGTCGTTCCACTGATACAGCGGGACGACAAGATGATCGTGGTCAACGTTCCCTTGTCACAGGACGTGATTGAGTCGGCAACGTCGGTCGAACTGACGGAGGTGCCTGGCGCTGACGCAGGGACTCTCGATCGGGATGGCGTGGCGAATGCCGCGGAGAAAGCCCTTGAGGATTTAAGTGAACTCGAAGAACCGCCGGTAATTGAGTCGCCGGAGCGATATGTGGCACCGGAGGAACCGGTGGTCGATTCGGTCAAGATCGAAGACTTCGCCAAGGCCCTTCCCTATTCGTATGTCCGCAGTCGTCGTAAGAAGGCGGCGGCCGAAAAGAAAGCGGCCGAATCGGCGGGAGTGCCCGATGATTTCGCGTTCCGTTATGCGCTTTCGGCGGAAGAGGCGGTCGACGGATTGTTCGCGGACCTTGAAGAGGATCTTGCGGAGCGGGATGTGCAGGTTGTCTGGCTGTTCGATTCTTCGATCAGTCTGTTGGGGGATCGGCAACGTGTCGCCAAGCGACTCGAGGAATTGCTCAACGACCTCAAGGAACGAAGCGAAGATCAGGAGCACGTCCTGACCAACGCCGTCATTGCTTTCGGTCGTGTGGCACGCGAGGTCGTTCCGCCGACCCGCCGGAGTTCACGCGTGATCGACGCGATTCGTACGATCCCGATCGACGAGAGTGGTATGGAGAACGTGCTTGGTGCCGTGGGACGAGCGATCGACCGCTATCACGAGAAGCTGATGCGGCATCCGGAGCCAGCCAAGTTGAAGCTGGTCGTTTGGACGGACGAATCGGGGGATGATCTGTTGCGTCTGGAGCCGGTGATTCGCCGCTGTCGTGAGGCCGAAGTCCAGGTCTCCGTGGCGGGGCCGTCGGCCGTATTGGGGCGTGAGATGGGGACGCATGCTTGGCTTCACAAGCCGACCAAGAAAACGTACTGGATTCCGATGAAAAAAGGGCCCGATTCGGCCGTACCACAGCGATTGCGGCTGCCGTATTGGGGGGAGACGAGGTTGCCTAACTGGGCGGAATCAACGGAGAACGACCATCTGTTTAGCGGTCTACCGCCCTGGGTTGGTGGACGCCAGCTGGAAGGTTTGGCGTCTGGGTTTGGGCCGTACGTGCTCACGCGATTGGCCGCCGCGACCGGGGGCAGCTACACCATCTTCGATCGCCGGGCAGACCGAGGCCCATTCGTGCCCGCGGAGATGCGACAGTACCGACCGGATTATCGTGCCATGAACGTGGTGGGCGATTCGGTGAAAGAGCACAAGCTGCGTCAGGCCATTGTGAACGTCGTGAAATTGTTAAGCATGGTGCCCGACTCGGTGCAGCCGCCGGAGATGTCGTTCTTTGTGAAACGTAGGAAAGCACTTCCGGCGACCGGCAAGCCGGACAAGATCACGAAGTACTGCTTGTCGCCGAGCCGTTTTCGGAAGAACCTCGAGGCCAAATTGTCGAAGCACCAGGAACAGGTCGAGGTTGCGCTGCGAACGATCAATGAGGCGCTCAGCGAGTTTGGCGAAGACGGAATGGTAGAGGAATACGAGAGGGAAGAGTCGGCCCGCTGGCGTGCCTGGTACGATCTGACGCGGGGCCGGCTGCGGGCAATGAGCGTTCGCTTCCGCGAATATCGAGCTTGCTGTATCGCCATGCGTCGGGCCGCGGCGGCCGGCGAGGGGTTTTTCGGTAGCGAGACGAATTTCATAGAGTTGGAACCGTCGGTGACGCTCAAGACGGGACCGTCGACCGAAGCACGCGCCGAAGAGGCAGAGCGACTGCTAAATCGCTGCTTGGATCAGAATCTCGACACGCCCTGGGCGTATTGGGCGCAGCGTGAACTCGATTCCGACTTCGGCATACGAATCGAACAGCAGATGCTTGCTGCCCCTACGGGCGGCTCCTGCGGCGCACCCCCGCCGACACCAGGGGGAGGCATTCCTAACCTACCGAATCTGTAGAGCTGCCGACAGATGTGAGTGCGAGTCCTATCGCGAGCATGAGGCAGTGGGGCCGCTAGTCATCTGAGTTGCCGGATGTCTCTTGATGTCGTTTCAAGAATTTCGCGATCTGCGGGCGTTGTTTCTCGATCCGCTCGAGGTCCAATTCCTGCCCGGTGCTGCGACCAATGCCGCGATAGAAGTCGGCCAGTGCCTTGCTCCATTCGGCCAATACCACGTCGCGTGGCGTTTCGCTGCGGCCGTTCTTTGCTTCCAGCGAAGCTCCGTTGGCAAGCAGCAGTTCGACGATCTCTTGCCGGCAAAGGAAGGTCGCCACGTGCAGCGGCGTGTTGCCATCGCGATTGGTGGCGTTGGCGTCGGCGCCGCGGTCGAGCAGAAGTTTAACGCTGTCAAGCTGGTCGTGAAGGGCGGCCGTGCTTAGCAGCGTCGCTCCCGTCTGCTGGCGGCGACCGTTGATGGAAAACATGCGGCGGCGGTCGGACTCGTTGCTTGCGCGGACCCGCTCGTCGAGAAGTTTCGCGGTTCGCTCCACATTGCCGCGTGTGATGGCACGCGTGATCTTGGAATAATGATCCACGTGATCGTTGTCGAGCTGCTTTTGTAAATCGACCGCCTCGTTGTCGCTTTCGACGACGTGAAACAGAAACTCGTTGCTCAGCAGGCCAGCAGGATTCTGAAGCTGTAGTAGGTGTAGGCCGGGCTTCGGTAGTTCGGTAAGTTCGACTTGGGCGGTGTCGCCATCGAGCGTAACGGTCCCATCGACCCGCCGCCCGTTGACGATTATCTGAGCCCCTTCGTCGAGATGCCGAACACTCACTGTCATGTTCGGCTGCTGCGGATGCAGGATCGGAAACTTCTGTCGGCCGCTCTGTTTTTCTAGCGGACCGAGTGTCCAGATCGCCGGCTGCGGGTGATCGACGTCTGCGTTGCTGCCGTGACGACCCGTGAAGGTGCCAATGAACTGGCCGGCAGAGGCCAGCTCAATGAGCTCGTCTCGCCCAAAGGACTTGCGAATGTGGACCGCGCGGGAGACGTGTGTGTCGACGTAACGTCCGCCCTGGTATTCGGGGGTAAATTGCAGTTTGTAGGGCTGCGGGCCATTGTCGCCTTGCAGCACGCCATCGCATTCCAGCACGATCGCTCCTTCGGCTGCGGAGCGTTCCAGTGCGGCGATGAGATCAAGAGTCTGTTCGTCGCCGGTGGTTTGCCCGTTGAGCGTCGTCTGGCGGGCGAAGGAACCTGAAAAACCGGTGCCCGCTTCCAGGACCATATCCCAGACCGGATCGAAACGCCGTCGACCGGACCAAGAGAATTGCCAGATATCACGTTCCGGGGCCCCGCGCTCCGCAACGCGGCGATAGAAATCAAAGTCGATGATGTTGAGTCGACCTTGCGGCAAAATTAGGAAACGGTCGTACGCGCCTCGCCAAGTGGGTGTGTCCATGCCAGTGCCCGGCGTGTTGGTGCTGACCAAAAACGGCATGCGATGGCAGTTGCCGCAAACGTTGGGCGTCGGTTGTTTGGGGTCGTGATCGCCGTCGATATGGAACAGTCGAAAGCCTTCCGCGGCTCGGGGCGAAACGACATTGTCGTAGCTGCGGCGTTGGGCCGGCGGATAGGGGACGCTAAGCAAGAACGTGGCCATGTTGTCACGCTCGGCGGCCGAGAGGGCGCCTGCCTTGTCTTCGTCGTTCGTGATGCCACTTCCTTCGAGCATCATCGTCGCGGCGAGTCCGCCATCGATGAGATGCCGTGTGGTGCTGGTCGGATCGTCGACGTGACTGTTCGGAGGGTCGCTGCCATGGATGTTGGCGCTGTTGTTGCCGCCGTAGGGATCGCCAGGGATGCCGTCCCAGTGGTAGGGGGCCGTGTCGCGCAGACCGCGAATGGGCATTGTCGAACGGGGCATGATTTGATTTCCGCCCGTCACGATCGGGGTTTTGAGGACCCACAGCAGTTGATCGGTGTGTCCGTCGGGGTGGCAGCTAGCACAGGCAAACGTCTCGGTGGTCGAGGCGGCCGCCGTGTTGAAGGCGATGCGTCCTCGCTTCACGGTCGGATGCGTGGGATCTTCCAAGGCGATCGTCTTCAGGACGCGGGGCTGCTTGAGGTTTGCCAGATCGACCAGCGAAATCGAATTTTCCACCGCGTTGTGGACCCAAGCCCGTTCGGCCTGGCCGTCATTGCCGCTATCGAGGGCAATTCCACGCGGCACAGCGCCAACTTGAACACTACCGAGCAACTCGCCGCTGTCGGCGTCGAGCGTGAATAGTTTGTCGGAGCCGGCGGCCGTGGCGACCAGTGTGGAGTCATCGCTTGTGACTTGAATCGCGAACGGCGTAGCGAGTGCTTTGCCCGGAGCGGGGTGCTGAGGTGGGAGCGGTTCCAGGTCGAAGAAACGAGGGGCTTGCGCCTCGTCATCCGTCAACGATAGAGCGGTGATGCGATTCAAGAAGGCCCGGTTCTCCAATTCGGCCAGGCCGTGCTTCTTGGTGCCGGAGCGACCGTTGGCTTCGTTTCGGGCATCGGTCTGAGCGATGTAGACGTTGCCCTGCGAGTTGACCGCCAGCCCGTAGAGCAGAGTGCCAAGGGTTTCGACGGTGGCGACCAGCTCGTCTGAGTTTGTGTCGAAGACAAATAGATCGCGATCGGGAACCTTGGGGTGTTTGACGATATCGACGACGTGGCCCAAGGAGAGCACGTTGTTGTTGGCCACCGAATGTTCCCAGGCATTGAACGTGACCAGGTCTCCGTCCAATTCGCCGGTACCGCCGGAGAGCTGCGTCTGATTGTTTGACTCGAAGGGGATCACGTAGAGGCGATCGCCACGGACGACGATCGCTCGCGGGTCCTGGGCCGGTATGTTCAATCGCCCGGTCACCTTGCGCGAAGGTACGTCGATGACCGCGATGAGGTTCTCCGAGGAGAGGGCGACGTAGGCCTTGTCGGGATTGGCGAATGCGATTCCGACCGGTTCGTCGAAACGGGTCGCTTTGGTCTTCGGATCAATGTCCTGGATGGTGGCGACAATGTTCAGATACGTCGGGCTTTGCGCGTCGATGTCGACGACGCTGACTGAATCGCTCACATGATTGGAGACCCAAACTTCCTTTCCGTCGGGATGCACGGCGACCGAGACCGGATCGATGCCGACTGCAACACGAGCGGCGATCTCGCCTGACTTGCGATCGATGATGTCGAGCGTATCGGCCGGTGTGTTGACGACGAAAACGTGGTCTCCTGAGATCGCGATCGGCGCCGCGTGCGGGCTGCCGAGTGAGGGGTGCCCCACCGGGAGCGGTTCGCCGGGGCGCTCGACCGCGCTGTTCGACGCACCTTTCGATTTCGATTCCGCCTCCGCCGCTGGTGGTTTGGCCGACGACGGGCTGTCGCCCATGCCGGTAATCGTTCCCACCACCGTAAGCACCATCCACAGGGCGAGGATGCCGAAGTAGGTTTGTTTCGTCACCTGGAGTATCTCCTGCGGAGAGTCGCTTGGAACGGGCTCTGATTCATGAAACTTGGGTCATTCATGTCTGGTTTAATATAGCGGGTCGGTGTGCGGTTTTCATTGTAACGCCATCGACGAGCGTCTTGCCCATAGGCCGCGAATCGTGGCGGTGATAAAATTGGCCCTGCATAAGAACGACAAAGCGGTCGCTGCGGGCGGCTAGGTGATCGCAGGGCCGGGAGTCTCTCTTCCGGCTTTTTCGAACAGTTAGAAGTTTGGAAACCGATAGTGAGATTTAGCCGTGAAGATTTCGATCGTAGGGATCGGTCGTGTGGGAAGCACGATCGCGCTGACCATTGTTCAGCAAGGTGTCGCCGAAGAGTTGGTGCTCGTTAATCGGACGCATAAGATTGCCGAAGGCGAGGCGCTCGACTTGATGCACGCCAGCGCCTTTGCCGCGAAGCCCGTGAATATTCGCGCGGGCGACATGGATGACACGTCCGGATCCGATATCGTAATTCTGTGTGCGTCGATTCCGATGCCGGAGAAACTGGAATCCCGCGACCAGTTCGCCGCCGGCAATTACAGGGTGTTTGAGGACTTGATTCCGCGGGTTGCTGAGAAAAGTCCTCAGGCGATTCTGCTGGTCGTTACCAACCCTGTCGACGCCATGACGTACATTGCGTTCAAGGCGTCGGGTTTCCCCGCTTCCCGCGTTATCGGTACGGGAACACTGATCGATAGTGCTCGCTATCGGGCGTTGTTGTCGCGAGAGTTTCAGGTCCACGCGGACGATGTCCGCGCCTACATTTTGGGGGAGCATGGCGACAGCCAGTTCCCAGCGCTCAGCCTGGCAACGGTCGGCGGAATGAGCATTCGCTATGAAGAAGCATGTCAGCGGCTGTTCGACGCAACTCGCCGTGGCGGCTACGAAGTCGTCAGTCGTAAGGGGCACACGAACTACGCGATCGCGATGGCGACACTATTGATTGTTCGCAGCATCGCAGGAGATTGGCGCAGAACGATGCCGGTTTCGACGGTAATCGACGGTTACTTGGATGTGCGGGACGTGTGTCTGTCGGTGCCGAGCGTGGTGGGGCGGGCCGGAATCGCACGGCAGATTCAGCCGCCGCTTGCCGAAGACGAAGTTGTGGCTTTTCAGAATGCCGCGGCCGCCGTGCGCAAGACGCTTGAGGTCTGTCGAGCGTAACGCGAAGGATGTGTCCCGCATAGCAGTAGGACGGTTCGCCGTCGGTATGTGATGCGGGAGCGCCGTTCACCCTGACGTGTAACTACTGATCGCCCGGAAGTTGTACCAATTTCTGAATGTCACGGATGGCAGGATCGCGGGGCGACTCTCTAATTGCTCGTTCGATGTTCTCGCGAGCGAGTTCCGTCTTACCGAGGCGAGACTGACACCAGGCGAGTTTCGCCCGCTGCAGCGATTGGGTGGGATCGATTGACAGCAGCTTTTTTAGCGGTCCGGCAGCGGCTCGAAAGTTGCCCATCGCCAGCAAGGCCGCGCCAAGATTGCCTAGGTTAATCGTGTCCTCGGGGCGCTCTTTAAGTAGCGTTGTAAAGAGTTCGATGGCTGCCACTAGTTGTTTCCGATGTAGTAGCGTCAACGCCAAGTTGCTACGACTTTCGTAATCGGTTGGTGCTAATTCGATCGCCCGCCGGTAATGTTTCTCTGCGGTCGGAAGCCTGCCTGCGTCGAACGCCGCTCGTCCCAGGTGATAGTGAGCCGCTGCCCGCTGAGGTTGCAGCTGAGCGACCCTTTGGAAGCTGACGTAAGCGTCCTCGGCTCGATCGAGTTGCAATAGCGCCAGCCCAAGGTTGTTATGGGCGATGGCCTCCGACCAGAAGGTCGCATAACCATCGTTGGAGCCATCGACGATGGCCTGCTCAGACAGCGTGACGCAATCTTCAAAACGCTCGTCTTGGAGCGCCAAATGGGCCAGGCCAAGTCGGGCTTCGACGTGCTTGGGATCCAATTCAAGCGAAATTGCGAAGAGCGTCGCTTCGTTCTTCCAAGCCAGGTTCGCGAAGCTTGTCGTGACGGCGCCCGCGACCGCCAGTAGGGCGAGTCCAGTCTGAAGATACTTTGCGCTGACGCGCGGCCAACGGGCGGACACAGCGAACAGCGCGACAGTGAATGCCAGCAGAAGGCCCCACGACGCCGGGTACAGGTATCGTTCCGCCTTGAGGTGTCGCAGCGGGACGATGCCCGAGGCGGGCAGTAACCAGATGAAAAACCAGGCCAGGGCCAGGGCGATCGCCCAACGGCGGTATAGCCCAATGGCCACGCCGATCAGAAGCAGAACGAGGCTGGCGATGGCAAGGATTTGCAGGACGGTAACTTCTTGGGATATTGGCCAGGCGTCGGAGATGGCTGGATGAACCGCCGCGAACACCCGGCCAACGTAGTGCCAAAACAGTGTCGCGCTGGTGGCCACATTCTGCATCAGGGAGTCGGCTGGGTAACTCGCGTTGAGGCCGAAGCCCCCCAGCTGCGTGGATCGATAAGCGGCTACCAGAAACACACAGCCCCAGAGCAGGCCGAGCGTTATTAGGGCGGCGCGTTTCGGGGCGGTTGTTGCGTTTCGCTCGCGTCTCTGTCGTCGCGCGGAAAACAGTAGCAGGCCGCTGGCGATCAACGGGACCACGGCCGCCAGTTCTTTCGTCCCCAAGGCGAGCAGGAGTAGTATCGTTGCGAGCAGGGCGTGTAAAACCGGGCGCCGCCGCGTTTCAGATACGTCATCCAGTAGTCGACAAAAGCAGAGCAATGACCACACCGCGAACGCCGCGCACATGGCGTCTTTGCGACCGGAGATCCAGGTGACGGAATGGACACCGAGCGGATGAACGGCGAACAGCAGCGTGGCCCAGAACGAGATCGCAGCGCCGTTGGGATACTGTTGAAGTAGCCGCCGACCGAGCAGTAGCAGTCCAATAACGACGGTCAGGTGCCAGGCAACGTTCTCCAGGTGGTAGCACCAGGCGTTGTCGTTCCAGAGCAGCCAGTCGAGCGACAGGCTCAGGGCGTAGACCGGTCGCCAATAGCCGCCACGACTTTCGATGGGCCCCTGTTCGCGGTCGAGGTACTGGTCAAGCGTCAGCGTCCAGAGTTTCTGAAAGTCGCCTTTGTCGGCGATTCGGTAGCCGGCATCTAGAATCTCAGCCCGGTCGATCCAGACGAAATCGCCCCACAGTGCGGTGGCAAAGGTACCGAGCACGGCGATCGCGAGGATCGCAGCTTGAACGGAGGGAAACTGACGCGACGGGCGCAAGGCGGAACGATTCATCCCGCTGTTATTGCCGACACGCTGACGTACGCCAAGAGCGATCTTTGTGCGGAACGTAACCCAAGCGGGATGGGCAAGCGTGATAATGTCGGGCTCGCTAGGCGGTTAACGTTCTCGCCGATAGGCAACGAAGCCAAGGCCGAGAAGGCCCAGGCCGAGCATGGCGAAGCTGGCTGGCTCGGGAACCGGAGGACCGGTGACAACCAGGTCGAACGGAATTTGCGGACCACCCAAGCTCAGGATGATCGAGTTCACCGTCAACAGGCTCTGCAGTCCCGCCAGGTCCAGGCCGGTCGGGAAGACGTTGCCCATGCTGCGCGTCGTTACGCCTGGCTCCGCGAATGAAGTCGACTCAGAGAGTTCGTTGCTTGTCGCGGTTGGGAACGAGCCCAAAAGAATCGTGCTGTGATTACCTGGAATGAAGCTGTTCGTACCGTTCTTCAAGACGTACGAGATCAGCGTGTTGCCTTCCCAGTCGATCACCACTTCGCCGGTGGCCGGGTCGTAGATCAAATCCGGGATTGCCGGATCGCCGTCTCCGGAGGAACCCAGCACGTCGCCTGCCGCATCGGGAGCCGGGTTGAAGTTGGTGAACATCGTTTGGATGTCGAGATTGTCGACGTCCTGGTCGTGTCCGGCGGGGTTCGTAGTGGCGCCGGTGCCGTCCCCGTGGACGTCACCCTGGGCACGCGTCTTGGGCGTCGTCCAGTTGGTGGTGCCGGGACCTGTGAAGTTCGTGAACGCCGCCTGGATATCTTCGAGGTTCGAGACATAACCATCGCAGTCAGCGTCGCCAATGGCGCAAGTCGGGCCTGCCACTAGACTGGCGAGACGGAAACCAATATCGCCGCTCTCACGCGTTAGGCTGCGAATGCGTCGAAAGTCCGCGTGTAGATTGGTTTGGCCGTACGCGTATTCTCCGTTACGGACAATCGCGAAAGAGCCGAATCCAAGTCCTTCAGTCCATTCCCCGACGTTTCCATTCATGTCGAACGTGCCATAGGGGCTGGCAGTGTTCTCGTGCTCGCCCGCCTCTGTGCGGTAGTAGGGAGCTCCGATGCCATCGACGCCGGCGTCACCATCGAAGGTGGCGACGTTGCCTGGATCGGGATCGGTGATCGATCCGCCGTCGGCGATGTAGCCAGGGAGGGTGTCACTGCTGGTTGCGTAGTCGAAGTAGTTGCTCGTATCGCCATCGTTCTTGTGGAAGGCCGCCTTGTACCACTCATCTTCCGAAGGCATGAAGTACAGGCCGCCCTGGGCGAGCGTTTTTCTGGCTGCGATGGCGGTTTTCAGATCGGTGCTGCTGGTAGCGCCCAATAGCGGATACGATCCGTCTTCCGTCGTTGTGGCGTCTTGGGCACCGGTCGGCATGCCGTTGGTCATCCAGTTGGCGAATCGTGCGACGTCCCCCCAGCTGACGTAGTTGACCGGTCGGTCGGCCCAGTCGGCTGCCACAGAATAGGTGTAACTGCCGGGCGAGCCGCTCCGCTGAATATTGGCTCCACCGAATGGTAGGTCGAGGGGGTGATTGTCGTCATGGACCGGATCGGACATGCGGTCGTTGTATAGAGAGTAGGTGTCGGTCGCGCCGACGGCGTTAAGAAACTCGGTATACTGCCCGGCGGTGACTTCAAACTTGCCCATGCGAAAGTCGTAGTCGACGGCTCCATATCCACTGCCGTATGGTCCGTTGCCGTTGCCAAGATTGCCGATGTCCATGAACGGCATGTCCATGGTCGTTGTGAAGTCGACGACCAGGTCACCGGAGAGATCGGCGCGGGTTCCCGCCTGAGTTGCCGTGGTCATAAGGAGAACCGCGATCGCTACGGGTGCGAAAAAGAGAGTCCGTGAATTCCAAGTCATTGAGGTTCCCCTGGGTGTATGGCTTGCTCGGCAGGGTTGCTCACTCCGCCGAGCGATTGTGTGATTCTGTTGTGGTCGGGCTTAAGGGCGTCAGTAATTGCCGTGGTCGCAAGCTGTTGGAAGGCGTGCTCGACACGCAGAAGACTGCCCCGCGTCACGCCCCGGAAACGAAGTATTTAACGCTGGTGTCAAAATAACCGGATCAGGCGGATTAAGCAACGAAAGTTCCGAGGAAATTTGCGAGAAAATTGTCGGTTTCTTGCGTGACAAAACGCGTCGTATGGAAAAACGCTTGCCGGCTTGACACCGCCGCTGCTCCGTTCGTGCTATAACGGCAATAGGGGGCAATTATTCCGCGATTGGCACTTCGCGATTTGGATCGATCGATAGTCATTCGAGTTTGGCCGATGCCGTTTCTTCGTACTTCAACCTTCGTTGCTTCGCTCGCCTGCGTTACGCTGTTCGCAGGTTTCTTGAGCGTTGCTGGACTCACGATTCCGGCACTGGCACAAGATGACGATTCGCCGCCAGTGGTTGAGGATGCCGCCGAGGAAGCGGGGCAGGATGCCACGCCGGACGATGCGTCAGATTCCCAGGCAGTTCAATCAAGTGACGAGGTCACCAGTGACGCCTCGGCGGATCAAGAAAGCGAGCAGCCAGCGGAAGACGCCGCGGCCGATGCAGAGGCATCTAGTGAAGAGGTAGTCGGTGAAGCGACGGGCGACGACGAGACGGTCGGCGAGGCTGAGGAGCAGACGCCAACCAGCGCCGAAACCTACGGGATGAAGCCGACGGAGACGAAGCAGGAGTTTCCGCTGCAACCGGCGGACAATTCCAGCCCTAAGGCGACCCTGAAGAGTTTCATCAACGCGTGTAATCGGGTTTACGACCACATTCAGATAATGGGCCCCGGTCGGCGACCGGCGGAACGACAACATGTGTTGGCCGACGTTGACCGGATCATGCGCTGTCTCGATCTCAGTGACACGCCGGAGTACCTACGCGAATCTGTCGGGCGGGAGGCGGCTGTCTGCCTTAAGGAAGTTCTTGATCGCATCGATTTGCCACTCGAGTATCAAATACCGGACGCCTCGCATCTCAAAGACGAGACGACCGGCGAGCCCCTCAAGTTTTGGCGGATTCCTACCACCGATGTTGTCTTGGCAAGGGTCGTAGAAGGGCCCCGGCAGGGCGAGTATCTCTTCAGTCCTGACACGGTCAGGCGGGCCAAGCGATTCTACGAACGTGCGAAGCATCTGCCGTATCACAAAGGCGACCCGCCAGTCTCCCCTGGCTTGTACGAATGGTTTCTCTCTGAGCCAGGGTCGGCGTGGCTTTCCAATCTTGTTCATAGACTGCCCGCCTGGATGCGCATTCGGACCGCCGGCCAGGCGATCTGGCAATGGATTGGATTGTTCCTGATTTCTCTGGCGGGGCTGATCGTGATGCTCACCGCCTATCGCATGGGGCGTCTGAAGACCACCGGTTTGCGAGCCGCTAACGTCATTAAATATTGCATTACGTTGTTGTTCCCCATTGCGGCGATGCTGGTGCCGATTTACGTGGAGAAGTTCGCGGCGGAACAATTGGTCCTTTCGGGGACCACACTGGCGATCGTTAAGTTCGCGTCCGGCATCGTCTTTCTGATCGCCGTGGTGGTGGTCATCATGAGCGCGGGCAATCGCATCTGCGAAGTCATTATTTCGTCGCCGAAAATTCATCCCCAAGGCCTCGACGCCCAGCTGGTTCGCATCGTCTCACGCGTGGTCAGCCTGATTACCGCCGTGATTGTGTTCCTGGAAGGAGGGCAGTACCTGGGCATTCCGCTAACAACGCTGTTGGCAGGTGCCGGTGTTGGTGGTGTGGCGGTCGCGCTCAGCGCCCAGGACACGCTTAAGAACATTTTTGGCAGCGTGATGATTATTCTCGACAAGCCGTACCGTATCGGCGAGCGGATTGTCATCAAGGGCTACGACGGCGTTGTTGAAGAGATTGGGCTTCGCTCCACCAAGATTCGCCTGCTTACAGGGCATCTAACGTCGATTCCCAATGACGAGATGGCCCGTAGCGACATCGAGAATATTGGCCGTCGCCCCCACATTCGCCGCATCGCCGACATTAAGATTCCGTTAGATACCACACCCGAGAAGGCCGAAGAGGCGGTCGAAATCGTGCGCGGCGTCTTAGCCGATCACGAAGGCATGGAAGAGGATTATCCGCCCAGGGTGTACTTAAGCGAGTTCGACCGCGACGCGCTCAATATTCGGATCATCTACTGGTACCATCCGGCCAACTATTGGGACTACATGCAAATGACCGAGGCGACCAACCTCCGCATCATGCACGATCTGACCGCGGCCGGTATCTCCTTCGCGCTACCAGCGAGCACGATTCAGGTGACGCGGGAAGATGGCTCGGTGGTGAAACCTGAGAAGTCGTAGGTTCAGCGGCGATCAGTCGGTTGCCGCACGTCGGGGGTGGCGCCGCCAGGCGAATAGGCCGAGTCCAAGGGCTCCCATTACCGCCATGGCGTAGGTTGAGGGTTCCGGTACCGCCGGGCCGGGGGGCGGGGTCACGAAACCGACGTAGGTTTGAGATGATCCGACATTGATGTTGGCGACGGTGCTAAATGAAGTGTCGGTTATAGCAAAACGGCCGAATCGGTCTCCGACGGCAAGTAGGCCGTCGCTTCGCAGGTTGATGTCAAGTTGGTCGTTTAGGCCAGTTGAGAATCTTCTTCTGAAAGTTCCGTCGGGACTGAACTCATGGATTTGACCACTCCAGTCGGCGACGAATATATCTCCGCTGGTAGTAGCTGTGACTCCACGTCCATCGACACGCAGGTCTCGGTCGTCCCGGAGTTCCATTTGACCACCGATGTTCTCAAGTGAGGATGCATCGGATCGCTGTATCCCATAGCGAGGTGATCCAGAAGTCAAACTGTATAGTATGCCGTCGTGTCCAGCAGAGGTTTCCGACGGCCATTGATGCATCCCTGTGCTAAGTTGATCGATATTGAAGGTCCTGACATCCATCCGCATGCCGCGACGATAAATAAAGTCACCGAGAATGGATAAGTCCCCATCACTTCCGTTATTTCTAGAAACTGGGGCTGCTGTGTGTGTCCAAGTCGCTGATGCCGGATCCTATGTGCTGATGTGATTTGTGTTTACTACGTGCGCTCGGCCAAACCGGTCGTATGCTACGTCTCCCACAATGAGCCTTCCGCCATCTGCGGATGGCACCGGTATGGTCTGTACGAGCGTCCCATCTAGTGTGTATTCGTGGAGCTGACTGCGGTGGGTTACGAGCAGATTGCCTTGTGTAAAGGGAACCGCGAAGGCCTCATTCGATATTCCGGCCAAGGCGGCCGCGATCAAGGCGATCGAGAGCAGAGGAAAGGCAGTGCGGGGATGTGTCAGCTTGGGGGACTCAGAGTGGTGCATCTTCGTCTTGTTCTTGTTGGGCCACGGGACACGCACCGCTAGCGCAAGCAGCGGTACTGGTCGTGGTCTGAAGAGGCAAACGGTATGCCAGAAAAATCGCGTTATCGCAATGCGCTCGCAAGTCCAGGTGGCAACCGAAATTAGAAGAAATACACGGATGTCGACCTGTTCGCACGCGGACACATCGACGTGGTGCTTAACGACGCACGCCAACTTCGACTGTCCGTAATCGGACAGTCAAACGAGGGGCAGGTCGGTCGACTTGTTAGCTAGACGCCGTTCACCGCTAGACGCCGAGCACTGCTAGACACCCTCGAGCGATCCATCCCATCGCACGAAGCTCTCGACCGCCTCGTATTCGGCCAGGCCCAAAGCGTCGTACAGTTCGGCCGTTTCGCGATTGCGATCGGCGGCACGCTGCCAGAACTCGCGCTTGTCCGGTCCTGGGAAGAGAGCCCGATCCTTCTGCGATTCGTGCTTGAAGATCGCGGTCCGCTTTTGCATCACCTCTTTCGGGCTCAGCGGTACGGCGACTTCGATTTCATCCGGATCCCATTCGTGCCAGGCACCGCGGTAGAGATAGACCTCGCACTCCTGGTACCAATCGGCTTCCTTTTGGCGATCGCAGGCGGTGAGGATTGCCCGCAAACAAGTGCGGTGTGTACCGTGCGGATCGGAAAGATCGCCCGCCGCGTAGATTTGGTGTGGGCGTACTTCTTCCAGGAGATCGATGATCATCTGGATGTCTTCTTCGCTTAAGGGTCGCTTGCGCACGCGGCCCGTTTCGTAGAACGGCATGTCCATGAAGTGCAGCCGTTCGCCCGGTAGGCCACAGACTCGCGTGGCAGCAGCCGCCTCTCCGCGGCGGATCAGCGTCTTGATTTGCTGCACCATCTCGCTGTCGACCTGACCGGCTTGTTTGTTCGTGAGGAACTCTTCGACATGCGACTCGAGCTCCGCGGTTCGACCAGGGTCGACATTGAAGGCCCGATTGTACTGCGAGGCAAACTCGGCGAAACGAATTGCGTCGTCATCAAAGACGGCGATGTTGCCGGAAGTTTGGTAGGCGACGTGCACCTCGTGGCCTTGGTCACTGAGGCGAATCAGAGTGCCGCCCATGGAAATCACATCGTCGTCCGGGTGCGGCGAGAAGATCAACACGCGTTTAGGGAAGATGTGATCGAACGGTCCCGGGCGGTCGCCTGGTTGCTTGGCGTGTTCGGGTTTGCCGCCAGGCCAGCCGGTAATGGTGGCGTGTAGGTGGCGGAACACGGTCAGGTTGATGTCGTAGGCCGGGCCGTGATCGGCCAACAGGTCCTGCAGGCCTTCTTCGTTGTAGTCTTCTTCGGTCAGTTTGAGGATCGGCTTGTTGACATGACGGGCGAGCCAGATGGTCGCTTTACGAATCTTGGCGTCGTCCCATTCGACCGGGCCAAGCTGCCAGGGGCATCTTCGACGGGTCAGCGACTCGGCCGCCGCTTCGTCGAGCATGACTTGTCCGTTAGGGTGTTCCTGAAGGAAGCTGGCCGCGATGTGGGAGCTGATTTCGCCTTCGACCGCTTGCGCTACGACCGGTGCCTTGTGTTCGCCGTAGGCGATCAGGAAGATCTGCTTGGCGTCGAGGATCGTGCCGACTCCCATCGTGATCGCACGACGAGGCACGTTTTCTTCGCCAAAAAAGTCGCTGGCCGCATCGATCCGCGTGACGCGATCGAGCGTGATCAGTCGCGTGCGGCTGTTGCGCGAGGAGCCAGGTTCGTTAAAGCCAATGTGCCCGGTACGACCGACGCCAAGCAGCTGGATGTCGATTCCGCCGGCCGCGGTGATTTTGGCTTCGTAGTCGCGGCAATAGGCGGCGACCTCTTCTTCCGCTACGGTGCCGTCCGGGATATGGATGTTCTCATCCGGAATATCGACCAGATCGAACAGGTGCTCTCTCATGAAACGCACGTAGCTTTGCAGCTCGTGCGGCTGCATCGGGTAGTACTCATCGAGATTGAAGGTCACCACGTTCGAGAGTGACAGGCCTTCCTCGCGGTGCAAGCGGACGAGTTCTTCGTAGATGCCGACCGGGGTACTTCCGGTGGCAAGTCCGAGCACGCAATTGCGTCCCTGGGCGGCTCGCGATCGAACCAGCTCCGCAATCTGTCCGGCAATGGCCCGCGTGACATCACGCGAGTGCTGGAAGATGTGGCAGGGGATTTTCTCGATTTCCGATGCGTTGATGGCGTGTGTGTCGATGCTCATGCTGAGACTCACTCTTCCCTGTTGGATATCTCTATTCGTCTGTTGTTCCGTTTAATTGCGCCGGTGTGTCAGACCCGGCGGCTGATTCTTGTCTGCCCCTTAGAACTTCACGGCTCGTCCGCTCTTGAGGCTCTTGGTTTGCTTGTGGCAGATCGCCAGTGCGTCGCGAGCCAGAGAGCCGTCGAGAATCTTCGACTTCTTCTTGTCCTTGAGGCATCCGGTGGCGTGTTTTAGCTCGGCCACGAAACTGTCGACCGGATCGCCACCGGCGATTTTCGGCTGTGTTGCCTTGCCCTTCTCGTCGAATACGGTGAGCGGCATCAGCATCCGCGGTTCGTCGCCGACCATCGCGAACTCGAACGCCAGCGTCGCCTTTTCAAAATGTACTTCGTATCCGTGGGTGAATCCTCGCCCTTGTTGGTTGATCGTGCCGCTTGTCGCGGTCACGCTTAGCTTGGGATCTTTGAAGCGGAACTGGGAGTTAAAGTACTCCGCTACTTCGCCACGCATGCGACCGACGGTCGAGACGCTCTCAGGCATTCCACACAACAGGCGAATGAAATGGGCGTCGTGCACGTGCAGGTCGAGCATCGGTCCGCCGACGCGATCCGGATCGTAGAAACCTTGTAGCCATTGCGGATCAGAAATCACTCGCTTGAAATGGCCGCCGAGCATACGACCGTATTTCTTGCTCACGACCGCCTGGTAAGCGAAATCGAATTCGGGAAAGAACGGCAGCACGTGGCCAATGAACAGTTTTTTGCGGGCTTCGGTCGCGGTGCGAACCATGCGGGCGCCGTCGGCGCTCTTCAGTGCGATCGGCTTTTCGCAGAAGACGTGCTTGCCCGCTTTGAGGGCTGCGCAGGTCACCTTCGCATGCAGTCCCGGCGGCAAGCAGACGTCAACCATGTCGACGTCTTGATCGGCAAGGAAGTCCTTCATGTCTTCGTAGCGAGCGATCTTAGAGAGATCCATCATCTCGCCCGGGGGGCCGAAGTTACCCTTGATCGATCGCCAGTCACCGTCGAGTCGTTTGCGATCCATCTCCCACATCGCCACCACCTTTACGCCGCGCAGACGCTGGTAAGCGAGGTAGTGGATCATGCCCATGAAGCCGAGGCCGGCGATGCCGATTTTGATCATGTTGGTCGATTGCTTTCGTGGAGGAAGGCGTGATAGCAAGGGCGCAAATGCGCCAGGCGGGTGGTCGCATAGCACGCAGGCGTGGATGAATGGGCGTGCGTTGATGCGTTTTAGCTTGGTTGAACCAAGCGATTCGCCACCAAACTAACGCTTCGAGATCAAAGCGGCAAGAGAGAGACGCTGCGGCAAGATGTACCTGAATCGGGCGAAGCGGTTGTCTTTTCCGCCGACCGCTGAAGCCTTGCGGCTGAGTTGGTACGATATACGAAGTGATCGTTCGCATCATGTAATTTTGGTTAAATCCATGGTGTTTGATCGATCGCACGCGACCATTCGCATTTTGAGCAATCTTGCACCTGAGGAAACGAATGTCCAAGCGATTCTCCCGCCGCGGTTTTCTAAAGCGAACGTCGGCAACGGCTGCCGCGATGCCGGTTGTTGGCTACTTCGGGGCGTCGGCCGCGACGGCTAGCAATTCACCCAACGAGAAGCTCAACATCGCCTGCATTGGTGTTAGCAACCGAGGGCGGGCAAACGTGAAGGGCGTGGCCGGCGAGAACGTGGTCGCCGTTTGCGACGTCGACGACAACTACTTGGCCGATGTGGCGATGCACTTTCCCAAGGCAGACAAGTACTACGATTTCCGCAAGCTATTCGAGCGTACGGATCTCGACGCGGTGGTGGTCAGCACGGCCGATCATCAGCACGCCCCCGCCACGCTGATGGCGATGCGTCGTGGGCTTCACGTTTACTGCGAGAAACCGTTAACGCATTCGGTGTCTGAGGCGAGGCTAGTAGCACGGGTCGCTTCCGAAACAAAAGTCGCCACTCAGATGGGCACGCAAATCCACGCTTCGGACAACTACCGCCGTGTGGTCGAGCTGATTCAATCGGGCGCGATTGGCACGGTTCGCGAGGTCCACGTTTGGGTTGGCAAAGGTTGGGGCGGCGGTGAGCGACCGGAAGGCTCCGATCCAGTGCCGAGTAACCTGAGGTGGGATCTTTGGCTGGGGGCCGCACCAGAGCGACCGTATGTCACGGGGCGATATCACCCGGGGCAGTGGCGTCGCTGGTGGGACTTTGGTGGTGGCACGCTCGGTGACATGGCCTGTCATGTGATGGATCTGCCATTTTGGGCGCTCGGGCTGCGGCATCCAGTCCGTGTTCGTGCCGAAGGACCGGCGGTTCACCCGGAAACTTGCCCTTTGGGACTCAAGGTGCTTTACGAGTTTGAGCGGCCAGGCGAGCCGAACTTGAAACTGCATTGGTATGACGGTGATCAGCTGCCGCACGAGATGGCGAAACGCGAGCTTGGTGTCGAGGAGACCCCGGGACTGGGCCTGTTGTTTGTGGGCGACGATGGAAAGCTGTTCGCCGATTACCAGAAGCGGGTTCTGCTGCCCAAGGAAAAGTTTGCCGACTATCAGCCGCCAGACCAGGTGATTCCGAAATCGGCAGGCCACCACCTAGAATGGATTCAGGCTTGCAAAACGGGGTCACCCACGACCTGCAACTTTGATTACTCCGGGGCCCTGACCGAGACGGTGTTGCTGGGCAACGTTGCTTTTCGCACGGGAAAGACGCTTGAGTGGGATGCGGCCAACCTGAAGGCGGTCGGTTGCCCCGAGGCGGACCAATACCTGCGTCGCGATTACCGAGATGGCTGGGAGATGTAGACGACTGCATCTTGCTAACCGGCAGCGTGACAGCTTCTTGTTTTCGCTGACACAAGTCGTTGCGGGATGACAACATCCATAACCGGAAACGTAAGTGAGGGACAGGACCAAGCAGGTGTCATCAACAATCGGATGTCCGCGTTTGCGTCATGCCCATGCTCCACTCCTTTCGACGATCAACACTTCACCACCAACGGAACGAATCTGTGACGACCACGATGAATCGATCTTTTTTGCGACTCGCTTTGACGACCTGCCTTTTTCTACTCAGCACGACAGTGTCGTTTGGCGATGAACCCGCTGGCTCGGCCGCCACGAAGAATAACGTTCCGCCAGAGGGTTTCACCGCTCTCTTCAACGGCAGCGACATTGATAACTGGCAGGGTCGAGGGCACTTCGATCCCCGCAAGTTCAAGGCCATGAATCCCGAGGAACGTGAAACATTCAACATGGACAACGCCAAGGATCTAGCGGCTCACTGGCAAGTCGAGAATGGTGAGATCGTCAACGACGGAAATGGCGTCTATCTCACCACCAAGAAGGAGTACGGCGACTTCGAGCTGTTGGTCGACTGGAAGATGGTTTCGCCCAACACCGATAGCGGCATCTACCTGCGAGGTTGTCCGCAGGTGCAGATCTGGGACCCTTCCAACCCGCGCGAGGTAAAGAATGGTGCCCAAAAGGGCTCGGGGGCTTTGTGGAACAATAACCCCAATTCGCCTGGCCGCTTCCCGAAGGTGAAGGCCGATCGCCCAGTTGGCGAGTGGAACACCTTTCGTATCAAGATGGTCGGCGACAAGGTAACCGTCCATCTCAATGGCCAGCTGACCGTCGACGGGGCCGTGATGAACAATTTTTGGGATCGTAAGTCGCCGATGTTCGATCACGGTGTGATCCAGCTACAAACCCACGGCGGCGAAATGCGGTTCCGCAACGTATTCATTCGCGAGATCAAGTAGCGGGCGAGGCATTAGAGACGATCAGACGGTTCGAGAACGCCATGGCGAGCGACGCCGATTTTTCGGTGGGCACCCGCGGTTACTCGCTCCCAGGTGGCAGCAATGCCCTCGGGAGGTTCGAATCCTTCCTTGAACCGTCTGTTCTGTTTCTTGCGGATCGCTCGTCCCGCCGCTCACCCCTAATGCCCGGCCGGGGCACCGACGAACGGGTTGTTCTGCTTCTCGATGCCGATGGTCGTGCGCGGACCATGCCCTGTGAGCACGACGGTATCGTCCGGCATCGTAAATAGCTTGTTGTGAATTCCGCTCACGAGTGCCTGGTGATCACCGTCCGGGAAGTCGGTGCGGCCGATGCTGCCACTAAATAGCACATCGCCACCGAAGACGAGTGTCGGCGAGGCGGAATTCCAGACGAAGACGATATGACCGATCGAGTGCCCTGGAATCTCGAGCACATCGAGATCGAAGCCGGCCGCGGAGTAGGTGTCGCCTTCGTCGAGTAGCTGCTCCGCCTCGGGGCTGATCAGCTGAAAGCCATATTTGGCCGACAGGTTGGCTTCCGGATCGGTCAGCTTGTGGGCATCGCCACGGCCGATCACCAGCGGGGCGTCGGGCCAACGTTCTTTCATCGCACCGTTTCCTGCGATGTGGTCGCTATGACCGTGGGTGTTGAGAATCGCCGCCGGCGTGAGGCCCTGCTCTTCGAGGTAATCGACGATCTTGTCCGGCTCAAACCCAGGGTCGACCACCAGGCAGTCGTCACGGCCCTGCAGTCGGGCCACGACCGTGTTCTCCTGGAAAGGGGCTGAAATGATCGTCTGGATCTCGGCTTGGTCGTGAATCACGGGGCAGGTCACCTGTTGATCGGCGGAAAATGGGAGGTTTGGGTCGCGGTTTACGAAGGGGCAATTCAAGGCACGGTCGCTTTACATAAAACGTTCCGGCACTTGCGATGATTGTAATTATGGGAGCGCCGCTTGGCGATACATACCAAGACGCGTCAGATTGACCGAATTGGATTCGACAAAACGATCTGGACCGCGAGCCGCGAACTGGGGCATACTCTGCTTTCAGTGGCCTGCGAACCGCGACGACGTGACCGAGGATGGCCGTCTGGCGCGAAAATTGCACGTTACAAAGCTCTCAAGCAACGGTAACTCAGGGAAGAGTGTGCTACCGAAAACTCAGGGACGAGTGTGCTCGGCATTCATGCCGCAGGCAGTGCCACACAGGCGCGGCATCGCTCGACTCCCACGACCTGTAAGGAGATAGGCGATGAAGCGAGGGATTCGATTCGCAATTGGCACGCAAGCGTCGGCGTTTGCGCTCGCTCTGCTCTGGAGTACGAGTGCTGCGATGGCCCAGGTCGATCTCAGCGATACAGCGGCGAAGCCGGGTGAACATCCACTAGCGCCCGCGATTCGCATCGCCGAGTCAGGGCTGAAGTACATTGACGAGACGGTGCAAGATTATTCCTGCACGCTCATCAAGCGAGAACGAATCAACGGTGAACTCGGTGCCAATCAGCATATTTTTGTGAAGGTGCGCCACCAGCCGTTTAGCGTTTACATGTACTTCCTCGGTCCCGATGACCTGAAGACGAACGAGGCGATGTACATCGAAGGCCGCAATCGAGGTAAGGCGCGTTGTCGCACGGGACGCGGTCTGCAGAGCAAGTTCGGTTGGGTTTCGCTCGATCCGAACGCTGTGATGATGATGAAGGGCCAACGCTACCCGATCACCATGACGGGCATTCGTTATCTCACTGATCAGATGATTCAGATCGGTAAGAACGACATGAAGTTTGGCGAGAGCGAAGTGAAGTTCTTCAAGGGCGCCAAGATCAATGGACGCGAATGCATGTGCATTCAGTCGGTTCACCCGACGCCCCGCAAGCAGTTCCGTTACCACATGGCTCGTATCTTCATCGACGAAGAGATGACGCTGCCGGTTCGCTATGCCGCCTACAGCTGGCCCAAGAACCCGGGTGGTAAGCCGGTGCTGGAAGAGGAATACACTTACGTCAACCTGAAGCTGAACAACGGCTTCACAGACGCTGATTTCGACGACAAGGCACCTGGTTTTCGCTCGGCTCACGATGCGAATAACAAGCGTCGTCTGCGTCGCTAACAAAGGACTCGGCGGGGGATTTCGCCCGCCGAGAGCCAGTTTTCGGGCTAATGTCCCGGCAACAGGCAAAAAAGCATATTTTTCTCGCAAGAAACGGTCTGCTGTGGTAACAATGCTACCACGGCAGGCCGTTTTTATTTTTCTCGTTGGGCGCGTAGAATTACGCCGGCGTCACGGGAGGATCCGTGATCAACTACCGCACCGGTGAGGCAAGGCAGAGGAGAGAAGGATATGCTCAGGAAGCTCGCGTTACAGGCCGCTATCGTGGCGATTGTCAGTTCGCCCGCTCTTACATACGCAGCAGACAAAGAAGAAGGATCGGGCACCAAGGCAGCTCCAGCGGCTACCGCTGCTAAGGAGGCAGAAGGGAAGGCCGTTCGGAAGCACCCTCTCGATCCGCTCATCAACAGTGCTCAGAAGCGACTCAAGGCTCTTGAATCGCGCGTGCAGGACTACACCTGCCGATTTGTGAAGCAGGAGCGAATTCGCGGAGAACTGCGTCCGCATGAAATCATCGACATGAAGGTTCGTCACGAACCGTTCAGCGTCTACATGCACTTCCTCAAGCCGAAGGAGATCGATGGTCAAATCGTTTCGTTTATCGACGGCCAGAACGACGGCAAGATGATTGTGAAGCCGGTCGGTATTCAGGGCGTGTTTGGTCCCGTGGCCATCTTGACCGATGGCGCGCTGGCCATGAAGGATCAGCGTTATCCGATCACCCGCGCCGGCTTCGTGCATCTGACGGAAGACCTGATTAAGGTCGGCCTGATGGATCGTAAGTACGGCGAATGCAAGGTCAGAACCTTTAAGGGAGCCAAGGTTGGCGAACGGGTTTGTACCGTGACCGAGGTGATTCATCCTGTGCGGCGAAAGAACTTCCGCTTCTACCGGGCTAGGATTTTTGTCGACGACGAACTCGATATTCCGATCCGCTATGCCGCCTGGACTTGGCCTGAAGAGATGGGAGCCAAGGGTGAGAAGGGCAAGCCGGTGTTGGAGGAAGAGTACACCTACACGAACTTAAAGTTGAATCCGGGCCTTACGGACGCGGATTTTAAAGTCGAGTAGGCCGTGGCGCAAATTTGGGACCTGTTAAAGGGGGCACCCACATCGCTGATATAGACGCGAAGATGGCCGAAAACGAAGCAAACGTGGCCCCAGCGCGGCCAGCCTGGTTTCGGCTGTTGCGAAGTCTTCTGCTGGCGTACGTCGCCATTATTGTGCTCGCTATGATTTTTGAAGAACGGCTTATCTATTTTCCTCGACCCTACGACGGCGGTCCGCATTGGACGCCGATGGGGATTAATCACGAGGACGTCTTCTTCACCGCGGAAGATGGCACCAACCTGCACGGTTGGTATTGCCCTGTCGATGAGCCGCGAGCGGTCGTGCTCTTCGCCCACGGTAACGCAGGGAACATAAGCGGTCGTGCGATGACGATCGCATTGCTTCAGAAGCATCTCGATGCTTCGGTGTTCTGTTTCGATTACCGTGGATACGGTCAGAGCGACGGTAGACCGAACGAAACCGGCGTGCTGCAGGACGCTCGCGCGGCCCGTGGTTGGTTGTTGAAGCGAGTGGGGCTTGAGTCGGACGAGATTGTCTTGATGGGACGCTCACTGGGTGGAGCGGTTGCCGTCGATTTGGCGGCCGATGGTGGCGCCCGTGCATTGGTCTTGGAGAGCACCTTCACTTCGTTGCCCGACATGGGAGCTCGCCAATTTCCTTGGCTGCCCGTGCGACTCTTGATGCGAAGCAAGTACGATTCGCTTTCCAAGATCGAAAGGTACGACGGTCCGTTGTTTCAGAGTCACGGGGATGCCGACGCGATTGTGCCGTTCGAATTCGGGCGCAAACTGCATGAGGCGGCCGCCGGCGTGAAGGAGTTTTTCGTTTGTGAAGGGGGCGATCACAACGACCCGCAGCCGGTCAGTTACTATCACTCGCTCGACGGTTTCTTACGAGAGTTGCCGTGAGGCGCGAGGCTAGTCGGTATTAGTCAGCCTTACGGAAGATCTGCTCTAGGAACTCGCACGCCTCGGCGTAGACGCCAGGGCTCGTGCTTTCGCGAGGGCCTGCCACGTTAAGCGTGTCGACGCTTTCTTGCGCTAACCAGTCTCGTACCGCGGCAGGCTGCGTTGCAGGTAGCAGGTCGTGCGAGAGTTGCGCAATCAGCAGTGGTTTGCCGGCTTGACCCGCGAGCCGACAGGTCAGCTCCGTACCGCCCGTCGGTTCACCGTGACCGAGAATCAGCGTGGCGTCACTGTCAATGACGTTGGCCTTGGTGCGAACCGAGTAGTCGGCCGACTCGGTTTCTTTAAGCAAGTAGCGAGCCGCAATCATGCCATCCTCTGCGCGGCGACCCAGTGGGCACCAACCACCATGCTCGATCCCCGATTCGATAGCAACATCGAGCGCAGCCCGATCGACGCCGGTTTGGCCGCCCGAGACGATTCGAGTTACCTTGATACGATTTCGATTCACGGCACGAGTATAGCCGCATTCGCTTACCGTCGTCGAACTTCACGCCACCGGCACGCCGCGACTACCGCCGCGTTTCGCTGCCCGGTTGCCTGGCGACCGAGGCGGGACCGTTCGTGCCGGAGCGGCCACGTCGGACCGGCAGCAGGATCTTCATACCTGGCTTGAGGTAGTCGAAGTCCTTGGTTAGCTGGCGGGAGTTGAGATCGTAGATCTCTACCCAGCGGGAGCCATCGCCGAGTTCGTAGCGGGCGATGTCGAACAGCGTGTCGCTCTCCTGTACCTCGTAGACGCGGCCCTGCTTGGCCCCGCCAGCGGAGACATTGCTCACGCCGGAGTACTGTCCTGCGGCAGCGCCGCGCGCCTTCGGGCAAAGTTCCGGGTAGCGTTGCATCAAGTCTTGCTTCGCGGGAGTCTCGACCACGTCCCCAACCGCCAACTTGTCAGGCGAGGGATGCTTGACGTGATTGTGCATAGCCAGGGCTTTGAAGTAGTCGCCCGTGCCGTAGAGCTTTTGGGAAATGGTCCAGAAGGTGTCGTTGGGGCGAACCTGATAGGTGCCGCGATTGCTGATACCGGGGCCTCGCTGGGCCGTAGCACGCGACTGTTGGTACTGCGTCGGCACGGCTCGTGCTGCCGGCTGGTACGGTTGCTGCGACTGTTGGTTTGCCGGCTGCGTTGTTTGGGCGACAGGTGCGTAGTCCGCCTGACCTTGTTGCTGCTCTCGAGCAGGTAGCTGACTCGGTGCTGGCAGCTGGGCTACTGGACGTCGCTGCGCTACAGGAGCCTGCTGCGTAGCCGGACTGTATTCGTCCTGAGCTGGCGATTGCTGCTGCTGTTGGGGCAGAACACGCGGAGGTTGGTAACCACTGCCTTGGGCTGCGACCGGCGCTACGGAGTAGCGATCCTCCGACCGTTCTTCTTGCTGAATGGGAGCCGCAGGCATTGGGCTGGGGCGATACTCCTGTTGGGCACCCACCGAACCGTTCGATTCAGGGGCGGCCTGCGTCGCGTCGCTTTCTTCAGCAGGCAGCAGTACCGGCTTTTCGGTTTCGCGGAACGTCGGCATCGGAATCACCGTCGGTCGGGGAGGTGACTTGAGGCGAATCGCCGGCTTGGCCGGTTCTTCGGTCGGCTCAGTCGCAACGCTGGGGGCCGCTTCCTGCCAGTCGGCAGCGGGCACGACCGTGAAGCGAGCTGGCTCGGCTGGCCGCGAAATGCCGGTCGCGGTGGCCGAGTATTGTGCCGATGCCTTATCGTTGACCGAAATGCTGGCGACAGCGGTCGGTTCGTTCCTGTCGTTCTCGAAGAACCGGTCGTAGATCACGTATCCAAAGACCAGCGTCAGCGAAAAGATGACGCCCAATCCAACTTTAACTTCCTTGGTCATGATTCGATCCTCCTTGATCGATGGTGACAAATGGTCGGTTGTGTGTCGTGTTTGAATTCAGTTTGAAGATGTGCCGGCGATGAGGCCCGCTGTGTCTAATGTTCTTTTGCCGTGAGATCGATCCGCTCGGCGACTCGCAATTTCGCACTCCGCGAGCGTGGGTTCTGTTGAAGTTCTTCTTCCGTCGGCAGAAGCGGTTTCTTGGTCAGCACTTCCAGGCGGTCGTCTTCACGAAAGGCGTGTTTGACTCGCCGGTCTTCCAGGGAGTGAAAGCTGATGATTGCCAGCTTCGCTCCTGGTGCCAGGCAGTCGGGCAATCGTTCGAGTGCCACGTCGAGCCACTTCAGTTCTTCGTTCACTGCAATGCGGAGGGCTTGAAAGGTTCGCGTTGCCGAGTCGATCGCTGCCCGATCCTTGGGACGGGGAACGCAGCGACGCACCAGGTTGGCGAGCTGCGCCGCCGTACGAATCGGATCGGCTCTTCGGGTCTCAACAATCTTTCGCGCCACGCGGCGGCTGTATCGTTCTTCTCCGTATTGATAAATCAGGTCGGCCAGTTTCTTTTCGCTGATCCGCTCAAGTAGTTGCCAAGCTGGCTTGCCTTCGAGGGGATCGAATCTCAGGTCGAGTGGACCGTCGGAGTCGAAGCTGAACCCTCGCTCCCGGTCGGCCAGCTGATCGCTCGACAGTCCAAGGTCGAGTACGCACCCGTCGATCGTCTTGATGTCGAGTTGTTCGAGCACCTCCGGCAAATCGCTGTAACTGCTGTGTGCCAACGCGACCGGCAAGCCTTTCAGGTTCTGTTCGGCGGCTTCAATCGCGGCCGGATCGCGATCGAGCGCCAATACGAGGCCTTCGGGACCGACGCATTCGGCAAGTAGTCGTGTATGTCCTCCAGCGCCGAGGGTACCGTCGACAATCGTACTGCCGGGAGCCGGCGCTAATTGAGCGACGATCTCGGCCGGCATCACGGAGACGTGCTGCGGCAATGAACTCATAGGGTTGGTTTCAATGGGCGGAACTGCCCGGGGCGAAATGGTCTCAACACGATGTTTCGCCGGCGACCACAGAATAGTGCCCTCGGCGAACGGTGTCCTTGACGAACGGGCGGGATAATAGCGATGCCCGCTTATGCGTGTCAATAAAAGAACCCAGCATCAGACGCATCCATGTGCCTGATACTGGGCAAGGTGTCTGTGGTTTGAGCATTTGCCCAAAGGGCGGTTGCTATCACCACGGTTCGCCGTCGAGGTACATCCCTGTCCTCGCACTCGCGATAGCTAGGTCTTTGGGGCCCACGAGCCTGCCAATTGGTGGCCGGTAACTGGCAGCTCCGCTACCGCGATTCGGCAAACGAACGGACGGACGCTCCTTAAATACGGTCTGCAGCGATGCAATCGGCAGTTAGCCGATTGTTGTGCGTTGGTCGATGAATAAAGGTCATTAACGCGGTTTGATCGACTCTCCGAATGCCGATTCAGCGAGTCGGTCGTATTGCGATTGCTGCTGGGCGACGTATTCTTCCCAGCGATTCTTTTCCCAAAGTTCCAGGTGATCGCCGATGCCGACGAGCACGATGTCGCTGCCCAGGTTTGCCCAGTCTGCCAAATCCTGCGGAATGCGCAGGCGTCCTTGGCGATCGAGCTCAATGCGGCGAGCGTTGGCATAGAACAGGCGACCGAATGCGCGGACATCGCCCGAAACCGGAGAGGCCTCGGCCAAGCGCGTGGCCAGTCGCTCGAAGGAGTTCTCGGCGTAGACCGCCACAGATCCATCGGAGCCGGGGGTCATGTAGAAGGCATTCGAGTTGGCCCCGGCGGCGAGCGCGTCGCGGACCGCCTTCGGCAAGGCAATTCGCTGCTTCTCGTCCATTGATCGGTGATAAGTGCCGGTTAGCAACATTGATTACCAAAGCGATTACCAAAACTCCCCACTGCGTCCCACATGCGTCCAAATTTACGGGTATTGGCTCCCCGGTCAAGCTGACTTTTAGGCCCATTTAGGGGTGCCGTGTTGACCTAGAGGGCCGTCAGGTAACGACTTGCGGCGAGGTCAAAATTCCGCGCGAAAATCGCAACAAATATTTTTTTTGTTGGTCCGATTCCCACTCGCCAATCGACGGACCGAGACCGAAATCGCCGTCTTCCACTACCTGTTGGGGAGGGGGAGTCGCCCAAGCACTAGATGTGGATTGCCGAATCGCTGGTGGGACTTTGGGAAGACTTCCGTCTGGTATGGCGACTGGAGGGGGCGAGCCGAAGGACGCTCCCATGTTACGTGGTCAGTAGTCGCCTTGGCGTCTGCCGCTTGGTGATCGCACGAGTTGACGACTCGCCATGAACACTTCGCACGTCGCGCGCGATGGACTATTCTAGGGGGCCAACAATTTCGAACGACCAATGCTGCGAGTGGATGAATGAGTTCTGCGCCGGAAGAAGTAACGCCCGAAAAGAGTGAATCGGAGTTGGATCAATACGACTACGAGTTGCCTAAGGACCTGATCGCGCAGTATCCATTGCCGCAGCGTGCCGATTCGCGGTTGCTGGTTGTCAATCGTGCGGAGCAGTCGATCGAACATTATCACGTTCGCGATCTGCCCGAGATTCTTGCCCCCAACGATCGCTTGGTGCTGAATAACACCAAGGTCTTGCCTGCCCGTCTGATTGGGCGACGCGATAAGACCGAAGGTCGCTGGGAAGGGCTTTATCTGGAGTCGGACGAGCACGGTCTGTGGCGCATGCTTGCCAAGACGCGGGGTAAGGTCTCGCCGGGTGAGACCGTGACGCTACTGGGGCCTGGCGATCAGGACGATATACAGTTGAGTCTGGTGCAGCAGTTGCCAGATCGCACTTGGGTTGGGCTGCCACAATCGGAAGAAACGCACCTCGAAGTGCTGGAGCGTGTCGGTCGCATTCCCCTGCCGCACTACATTCGTCGCGGCGAAATGATTGACAGTGATCGCGATCGATATCAGACCGTGTTTGCCGAGGAAACCGGTTCGGTCGCCGCGCCGACCGCCGGGTTGCACTTTAGCGAAGGTTTGCTCGACTCGCTCGCCGAGAAGGGCATTGGGCGAGAGTTCGTCACGCTGCACGTCTCGCTCGATACGTTTCGCCCGATCACTGCCGATCGTTTGGCGGAACATCAGATGCACACCGAGTGGGGGCAGATTACCGGCGAAGTCTCGGAATGCCTCCACGAAACGCGTGCGGCCGGGGGGCGAATCGTCGCGATCGGTACGACTTCGGTGAGAGTCCTGGAAAGTGCTGCGGCGGCCGGAGAGCTCCAGGCCTGGCAGGACAAAACCGACCTGTTCATTCGCCCGCCGTACAAGTTCAAGGCGGTCGACGCCCTGATGACCAACTTTCATCTGCCGCGAACGACGCTGCTGGTACTGGTGCGGGCCTTCGGTGGTGACGAACTCATCATGCGGGCGTACAAGGAGGCGGTTGAGTCAGAATACCGCTTCTACAGCTACGGCGACGCGATGCTGATTTTGTAGTTTTCCGCCCAGTTCTGCTCCCTGCAAAATCGAGCGCCGGCCGCGTATACTGGTGGCCAACTTGCCTTCCCCAATTTCGCCTCGCCGCATCACAAGAAAGCGCGAGCGACAGACAACGAAGAAAGGATTCACCGTGGTTCAGGTCCAAACGGAACGCGTGTTGGTTGTCCCCACTCCCCTGTTTCACGACCTGGGATACTTCCAGGGCTTCTCCCGCGAGATGGACAAGTATCTCGAGGAGTTGTTCAGCCCGGAGAACACCAGCTATCGTCCTCGCGGCGAAGTGGAAGAGGATCCGACCTTCAAGCAGTTGATTCCCTACTGCATCTTTCGTCATCGCGACGAAGAGGGCAACGAGACAATCTTCCAATACACCCGCGGCAGTGGCCAGGGCGAGCAGCGATTGCACGCCAAGCGAAGTGTCGGCATCGGCGGCCACATTTCAGCCGTTGACGCGGAAGTCAGCGTCGACCTGCATCCGTACGAAGAAGGGATGCGACGCGAACTCGAGGAAGAGGTGATCATCGAGACGCCGTACACCGAAAAGTGTGTCGGCCTGATCAACGATGATGAAACTGAAGTCGGCAAGGTCCACCTGGGCGTGGTTCATATCTTCGACGTTGTTGAGCCGCTGGTGCGTTCGCGCGAAGACGACATCATGGACGACGGTTTCCGTCCCGTGGCTGAGATCCTCGGCGAACTCGACAAGTTCGAGTCATGGTCGCATATCTGCATGCAGGCCCTGTTCGGCGACGGCAACTCGCCGGAGTAGTGGTACGGGCTGTGCTCTGCAATGGCTCGACTGGAATACGGCTATAATAAGAGTCGTGTAACCCGAGTTAATGGTCGTGCCGGTGTATGATCGGTTGACCGCTTTCTCACGAGCAAACGCCATGGCTGCGACGCCGATCTACATGGACAATCAGGCCACCACGCGGATGGATCCACGCGTGGTCGAGACGATGCTGCCGTACTTCACCGAGAAGTATGGTAACGCCGGCAGTGTGTCGCACCCCTTTGGTTGGGAGGCAAAGGACGCCGTCGATGCGGCCACGATGGCCGTCGCCAAGAGCATTGGCGCCTCGGTTCGAGAGGTCGTCTTCACCAGCGGCGCCACGGAGGCGAACAACCTGGCCATTCGCGGCGTGGTCGAACGGGTCAATCGCAAGGGCAACCACATCGTCAGCGTAGCGACCGAGCATAAGGCGGTGCTCGATCCACTCAAGCGGCTCGGTCGACGTGACTTCGAAGTGACCTTGCTGCCGGTCACCTCTCGTGAGAGCGATGTGCCAGGCCTGATCACGGCAACTCAGGTGGCCGATGCGATTCGCGACGATACGGTGCTCGTGTCGGTGATGCTGGCGAACAACGAGATCGGCGTGATCGAGCCGCTCGCCGAGATCGGGCGAGTCTGCAAAGAGCGGGGCGTGCTGTTGCATTGCGACGCCGCACAGGCGGTCGGCAAGATCCCCGTTGACGTTGAAGCGTTGCAAGTCGACCTGCTGAGTTTTTCCGGTCACAAGATCTACGGTCCGCGCGGCACCGGCGTGTTGTATGTGCGGCGAAGGAATCCGTCGGTGCGAATGGAACCGCAAATTGTCGGGGGTGGGCAGCAGGATGGTAGGCGTAGCGGGACGCTCGATGTGCCGTCAATCGTCGGCTTGGCCAAGGCGCTCGAACTTTGCCTGGAAGAAATGCCGGCGGAGATGACGCGGCTCGCGCAGCTACGCTATCGTCTGTTTGCTGGACTAACCAGCGAACTTTCGGAGGTCGTGCTCAACGGGCCGGCGTTGGACTTGGGGCAGGGTGGTGCAGGGGGCGAAGTCTCGACTTTACAGCGACTCCCAGGCAACCTGAGTGCATCGTTCGCCTATGTCGACGGCGAGGCCCTGATGATGAGCATGGGGTCTTTGGCCGTCAGTTCCGGCAGTGCGTGTACGTCCGCTAATCCGGAGCCGAGTCACGTGCTGCGGGCGATTGGGCTTTCGGATGATGAAGTGCGGAGCAGTTTGCGTTTCGGCCTCGGCCGCTTCAACACGGAAGACGACGTCGACGCCGCCATTGGTATGGTCGCCGAAGCGGTGACTCGCCTACGAAAGATGAGCAGTTTGTCTTCGTAGGGGGCGGTTGGTGGGCGGCAGCCTTCCTTACGCCGCGCCGTCAACTTCCACGTCGACCGGTTCTCGCTCGGCCCGTTCGTCCGCGAATTCGTCGTCCAGTTCGTCGCCATTTGCCGAAGGGGCGTTGTCGCCACGGAAGCGGAGCACCGTTTCCGTATCGTCGATCTTGCCCAGGTATCGCTGCGGAATGCGGCAGTGCAGCGTGACCCGGCTGTCGGTGTAGGTTCGCGAGAGGATTTCGCCATGACGAGCCAAGTAGGCGAACAGTCGCCCATTGGCGGCGCTCGTTTCTACATCGACATCAATAAACGACCGGCTTAGCTCTTCGCTGACCACTTGGGCCAGTTCCATCATGCCGTCTCCGGTGAAGGCACTGATGGCGATCGCGGCCGGATAGCGGAGCTTAATCGCGTCGACGGTGGCCCGATCCTCGACCGCGTCGGTCTTGTTGAGGACCAGCACGGTGTCCTTCTCTTCGATGCCGAGCTGTTCGAGCACTTCGTAGACGGACGAGATTTGGTCCATCACGGCCGGGTTCGAGGCATCGGCCACGTGCAAGAGCAGGTTGGCCTGCCGCGCTTCTTCGAGCGTGGCCTTAAAGCTGGCGATCAGATCATGCGGCAGGTCCCGAATGAAACCAACCGTATCGCTCAGCAGCACCGGACCCCAGTCAGGCAATTGCCAACGGGCGGTGCGGGTGTCGAGCGTGGCGAAGAGTTGATCCTGCACGAAGACGTTCGCTTCGGTCAGGCGACGCATTAAGGTGCTCTTGCCGGCGTTCGTGTAGCCGACCAAGGAAACGGTCATGAAGTCGCGACGCGCGGCCACGGTTCGTTCCTTGCGGCGTTCGATCGTCTTGAGCGACTTGCGTAGATCGGTGATTCGTTTCTCGACCAAGCGGCGATCGACTTCCAATTGCTTTTCACCAGGGCCTCGCATGCCGATACCACCTTCCATACGAGAAAGGTGAGACCACATTCGTTTCAGCCGCGGCAGCGAATATTGCAGCTGCGCGAGTTCGACCGCCAGGCGAGCTTCGTGCGTTTTGGCGTGCGTGGCGAAGATGTCGAGGATCAGCTCGGTGCGATCGATAACCTTGCGACCGGTCGCCTTTTCCAGGTTGCGAGTCTGACCTGGTGTGAGATCGTTGTCGAACAAGATCACGTCGGCGTCTTTTGCCTCGGCATAGTTGGCCAGCTCTTCGAGCTTGCCCTTGCCGAGATAAGTGGCTGTATCGGGCATCTCGCGACGTTGCGTCATCGAGCCGACCGTGTTGGCGCCGACGGCCTTCGCCAAGCCCTCGAGTTCATCGAGAGGATCGCCGTAGACGTTGTGTTCGGGCAGGATTACTCCGACGAGAATGGCCGCTTCGCTGCGAACACCCTCTATGCGGTTCATTTCCTTCACGGTGCGTCGATTCCTCCGGTGGTGGTTGGGAAGTTGGCCGGCTGATCGGTTTCTCGCTTCGATTTCAAAAGCGGCGCCGTCTGGCTACTGCTATTTTAGTCCGATCGCGGCCTTCAAAAGTATAGCATTGTGGCCAATAGTGGTTAATGGTCGGCCAGCTAACGTGTTATTTGCCAACGGATTGGCGCGAAAGCGAGTCTTCACGAAAAACCGGCGGCGATTGGCTCGGATTGCGTGACAGTCATCCGGCGTGGCGGCTCTAAGGTGAGACTCGTACGGGGAAGCGAACTTGCCGACGCGAGCGTGACCAATTCGTGTTGCTGCATTCGTGTATGACATGGAAGTATCGGCCAAGGTTCACTATGGCGCGTCGCCGGCGAATAGGTGGCAGTAACTGTCGTATCGCCGCAGGTCGATGCGGCCATCGCCCACGGCATCTCGCACCGCGCAATCGGTCTCGTGCGTGTGGGTGCAGTCGGGAAAGCGGCAGTGACTCACTAGTGGACGCAGGTCGCGAAAGAACCCGGCGACTTCTTCCGGAACCACGTCCCAAAGTTGGAACTGGCGAATGCCCGGCGTGTCGACGACGTAACCGCCCATTGAAAGCGGCAGGAGCGTGGCTGTCGTGGTGGTATGCCGACCTTTGTCGGTGTGACTACTGACGTGCGATGTCTTTAGTTGGAATCCGGGATCGATGACGTTCAGCAGCGACGACTTGCCGACTCCGCTTTGCCCGGCCAGCACGCTCTCGCGATCAACTAGGCGGGCGCGCAGTCGCTCGATGTTGAAGCCGGTTTCGGCACTGACCGGAAGTACGTCGTAACCCATCTGCGCAAAAACACCGATTGTTGGCTGCAAGTCGGCCAGGTCGACCAGGTCGCTCTTGTTGATGCAGATCAGCGGTTCGATGCCCGCCTTTTCGGCCGTTAGCAAGTAGCGATCGATCAGATGCGGTTTGAGGTCGGGTTCGGCCGCACTGGCGACGATCAGGATCTGGTCGACGTTGGCGACAATCACATGTTGTCGACCGCGACTGGTGCGCGAGAGAACGCCGCGCCTCGGTTCGACCCGTTCGATGATTCCTTCGTCTCCTTCAGGGCGAAACAATATTCGGTCACCAGCGGCCACGACGTGCCGCTGATCGGTGCTCAGGGTCTTCAACAATCGTCGTGTTGCACAGGCATAGTCCTTTCCGTCTTCGGCGCGGACATCACTGATCAGTCCCCGCACTGAAAGTACCCGTCCGCGGAGACAAACCGATTCGTCAACCTCGGGCAAGACTTCGATCGTGCCGTCTTCCGTCTCGACCGCTTCGCCGACAACCGTTCGTTTGCGAGTCAGTTCGCCTTTGCCACTGATCCGCTCGTCCCGTCGCGAGTCGTCTTCCTCGAAGCCGTGATCTTCAAACTGCCGTTCTAGGCCTCGCTCGCGAGTGCGCACCTGGCGGTTCTTGCGGAACGAAGCACGAACTTTCTTGGTCTTCTTTTTTTTCTTCGCCATGGTGAAGAGCTAGCGGATCGCTACCGGGGCCTGTGGTAGATAGGGCGGCGAAGAGAAGGCTGGCAAGTGGGTCGCATCATTTGTCGAGCTTCTTGCGTGCTTCCAATTGCCCGGCGGAATCGTCCAGGACTTCGTAACGACGGGAGGCGGCGCGTCGCTTGTTGACCAAACCAGCCCGTTCGAGCAGCGACTTGTTCATGACGTCGTCGAGCGGTTCCTCGGGCATGGGGGGGCCGACGGCGCCGAGTTCGATGGGGGCGTACTTCAGCTCGTATTCGTGCTTGGCAATTTTCAGGCGGTCGCCCGGTTTCATCTGTCGTTCGGTGATGCGAGTGCCATTGACCTTGGTGCCATTTCGGCTGTCCAGGTCACGCACGAACCAGTAGCCACCGTTGACGGTGAGCTGGCAGTGGTGGGCCGAGACATTGGAGAAGCGGAGTACGATGTCGCAGCTCTCACGCCGACCGATGAGCAGCGATTTCTTTATCAGCGGGATCGTATCTCCACCGCTGAGCGGAATAAGTTCACCGAAAATTGGGTTTGTCACAAATGCCTCACTTCTGCCCATGTCTCGCCGTTGGCCCGGCTCTTCGCTGCCTCGCCACAAGTTCACTCCCTGGCCGGAAGCGTTATCTCCTGACTTGAAGCGGTCGCGCCGATCCGAGATAGTAGGCCGTGTGTGGCGCACTATCTCCATCTGTTTTTATAGCCACGCTCCCGTGCTCGGTCAATGAACGAATGCCACTGACAACCCCTGGTTCCTGATGTCAAACGAGTCCAGCATTTCCGTAGAAAACGCGCCTTCTGAGGTAGCTGGAGCCCCGTTTGATTGGCGATCCGAAGGCCTTCGCTATTACGCCTATAGCTATTATCTCAAGCAGCTATTTGGAGAGCGTGTGCAAAAGGTCAGCATCGACGCCGGATTCACGTGTCCCAATGTGGATGGGACCGTGGCCAAGGGGGGCTGTGTGTTTTGCGACAACCGCAGTTTCAGTCCCAGCCGCCGGATGCCGCGGGCCAACGTGATTGGCCAGATCGACCAGGGGATCGCGCGGATCAAGAAGCGTTACAAGGCCGACAAGTTCATGGCCTACTTCCAACCGGCCACAAACACCTACGCCCCGGTCGAACGTTTGCGGCCGCTCTACGAGGACGCTATTAGTCATCCGCAAGTGGTCGGTATGGCGATCGGCACACGCCCTGACTGCGTGCCGGACGACGTGCTCGATTTGCTCGAGGAAATCGCCGGCAAGACGTATCTCTCGGTGGAACTCGGCATGGAGTCAATGCACGATCGCACGCTTGACTGGATGAATCGTGGGCATCATCACGATGCCTTTATCGACGCGGTAGAACGCTCACGCGGACGTGGTTTTCAGATCTGTGCCCATGTAATGCTAGGGCTGCCAGGCGAGTCGCACGAGGATATGCTTGCCGGGGCACGAGAACTGGCCCGACTGAAAGTCGACGCGGTGAAGATCCACAATCTGTACGTGGTAAAGAATACGCCGCTGGCGGATGACTACACCTCTGGCAAGGTGACGTTGTTTGAGCTGGACGAATACATCCGCACGCTGGTCGACTTCTTGGAACTGCTTCCGCCGGACTGTGTGGTGGAACGCATCAGCGGCGAAGCCCCGCCTGACTACTTCCTCGGTCCGGATTGGAGCATGGACAAACCGGCTATTCTACGCGGGTTCGAAGAGGAACTCTTGCGGCGAGATTCGTGGCAGGGGAAGGGGTATGCGGGATAGCGTGCAGTCAGGGAAGATCATCGCTTCGCCGGCGACTGCCAGGCATAAGAGCGATGTTGGCGCGGTACGGATTGCGTGCGGCGTCCCTTTGCCGATTCGCCGTTCATTTCACTCTTGAGGGCCTGTCCCGCATTGGACGACAGCCGCTCGCCAGGGCGCGGCGGCCTCAATCAGAGGGCGGTGCTACTATATAATGAAGTTCTTCTGTTGAACGATCACGGGAAGAGGCGTTCCTCAGGGGCTAAGTGGAGTCGATCGCCGCAGGTGCGTGATACAGCTCGGCTGATTCTGGCAACGTAACCGTTCGCCTTCTTCCGCAACCAAGTCGAACCAATCAATTTGCGAGCAAGAAATGGATATGGGTGAAGTCTCCGGCCGCTTTGAGGCAGACGGTAAATGCCGCCGCGGCCGAAAACCGAAGGCTCTGCTTGAGTGGGCCGTCGCACTGCTCGTGAGCGTCAGCGCGTTGGTGGGCTGTCAAGATTCGGATCGCAGGCTAGGGAACAGCTCAGCAAAGATGAAGCAGTTGCCCGAATCGGTCGGTCAGACATCTGATGAGCCGAGCCAGAGTTCGCCGGTGGACGTCCAGGCCAGTGGGCCCGTCCAGCCTGACGGTCATCAGAGGATGATCAAGGAGTTGCGTGAGCTAGCAGGCAAGGAAGAAAACAAGCGAAGCGGCTGGAACGTTCAACGCGCCGTCGCCCAAGGTCGCTCGCCCTCAAAGTCAAAAACCAACGGCAACGATCCGAAGGCCGAGTGGCACGATTTTTACGCCAAAGCGCAAATTGCGGCCGAAGACGGCGACGAGCGCCAGGCAATCGAGTATTTGAAACAGGCCTACAGCCTCGCCGATAGCATTAAAGCTCGCGATCTCCGATTCCAAGCATCGTTTCGCTTAGGCGTTGCCTACATGCGTCTTGCTGAAACGGAGAATTGCTGCGCCTCGAATACTCCGGACAGTTGTATTCTGCCGATACGAGGTGGTGGGCTCCACAAGAACAAGGAAGGCTCGACCCGCGCCCTTGATTATCTCACGCAGGTCCTGCGGGAGTCGCAGCGGGGTTCTCCGATCCGCTTCAAAGCCCAGTGGCTGTTGAACGTCGCCTACATGACGCTGGGCGAATATCCCGGCGGGGTGCCCGAGGAGTATCTCATCGATCCCAAACAGTTCGAGAGCGAACAGCCTTTTCCTGCGTTTCGAAACGTAGCCAAGGATAAGGGGCTCGACAGCTTCGACCTTTGCGGCGGAGCGATTGTCGAAGACTTTGATAACGACCTTGACCTCGACGTCGTCAGCTCCAGTTGGGATGTCGAAGGCCAGCTGCTGTTCTTTCGCAACGATGGTGACGGAAACTTCAGCAATCAAACGGTATCAGCGGGCCTGGCTGGCATCTACGGCGGGCTGAATATCAATCAGGCCGATTACAACAACGATGGCTTCATGGACATCTTGGTTCTGCGCGGTGGATGGTGGCGGAAAAAAGGCTCCATGCCGAATTCGCTGCTGAAGAACAACGGTGACGGAACCTTCACCGACGTGACGTATGAAGCAGGCTTGGGAGAGAAATGGTATCCAACGCAGACCGCGACCTGGGCCGACTTCGACAACGACGGTGATCTCGATCTCTACATCGGCAACGAATCGGGGTTCGGTTACAACGTTCCGTCTTGTCAGTTGTTTCGCAATAACGGCGATGGCACCTTCACCGACATTGCCCGCGAGGCTGGCGTCTTGAACGACCGCTTCACCAAGGGGGTCTCCGCAGGCGACTACAACAACGACCGCTGGCCGGACATCTATGTCTCGAATCTCGATCAACCGAATCGGCTCTATCGAAATAACGGAGACGGCACATTTACGGACGTCGCGGTCAGCGCGAATGTCAGTCATCCCATTGCCAGCTTTCCCTGTTGGTTTTGGGATTACGACAACGACGGCCAACTCGATATCTACGTCGCTAGCTTTCTGTGGGCTCGTTTCCAGCATTGCCTAGGAATCGTGTCGGCAAGCTACTTGGGCGAGCTTGATCGCCTGCCGCTGGGCAATGCGGCTGAGACAGCACGACTCTATCGCGGCGATGGTAAGGGCGGCTTTGAGGACGTCACGCGCGCCAGCAATATTCACCGGCCCGATCTCGTTATGGGAGCCAACTTTGGAGACGTCGACAACGACGGCTGGCTCGATTTCTATCTCGGAACGGGTTACCCCGACTACGAAGCATTGATGCCGAACGTGATGTACCGCAACCGAGGAGCAGAAGGTGGCTTCGCCGACGTCACCACGGCTGCCGGTCTGGGCCACCTGCAGAAAGGCCACGGCATTGCGATGGCGGATTTAGACGAAGATGGCGATGTCGACATTTTCGCGCAGCTCGGCGGCGCTTATCGGGGGGACCGCTACTACAACGCCCTGTTCGAAAATCCGGGCAACGAAAACGGATCGATTACGCTGAAATTGGTCGGTGTCACGTCGAATCGAGCTGCGGTCGGTGCGCGGATTCGGGTCGACATCGAAGAGAATGGTCAATCGCGAAGCGTCTACCGGCACGTCAACTCAGGCGGTAGCTTTGGTGCCAGTCCCATGCGGCAGACGATTGGTGTTGGCACCGCCTCTAAGGTGAGCCGCGTCGAAGTCTATTGGCCGACGAGTGACACGACGCAAACCTTCGAGGACCTCGAGGTCGGCCGCTTCTACCGCGTGACCGAGGGTGACGACGACATTGAGGCGCTGCGTTAGGTGTCTTGGGTGGTTGTAGAACGTGAAGAGACCGAGGAGATGTGTCCGCCTCATGCGCCGTCGACGGCAGCAAGACGGGCCTTGTTGTCGTGAATCTGTCCGGCGGATTCTGCGCCTCGCCTAGGCTAAGAAAGATGCGATGGTGGCGGCAATGGCGGCCGTGACGCTCGCGAGGGCGACGACGGCCGGAAGCAGGATGTCGGTGAATCCGACGCCCGGTTCGAGCACCGCGCGCTCCGGCTTTTTGGCGTCGTAGTAGACATCGACATCAGCACCGATCGGATAGCGAGCCAGCACTTGGCCCACCGTCTCGAATCCGGATTTGCCTCGGAAGGAAATTTGCTCGCACTCGTACCGCGTTCTATTCACCGTGTACGCGTAGCCGACGCGTGGTTTGCTGTCGTCGCCAGTACGCCTCGATTCGGAAATCACGACTCGGCCGCGCGTCTTTGGCCAGTCACGACTGGGCCTGCCGTGTTTCCAGTTGTATCTGGCCAGCGCGCCAAAGGCGAGGCCGAAGAGGCCTAAGAATATGCCAAGCATCCACAATTCGCCCTGATTTCCCTCCGCGATCAATTCCGTTTGTTTGTCTGCCTTGGTCGTTCGTAGTCCGTTGTTCGCAAAATAGGAGTGTTGGGCGCGAGCTTACCGTATTTCGCCCTTCGAAGTTCAATATCGCTCTTCTCGCCAGAGTGAATGCATATGGGGGTAGCACGCCAGCGTCGTCTGCTTTCCCGCGAGGGGCAATCAGTCCGACTTTTTCTGGTAGGCGCCTGCAGAGTAAGTGAGTTCGTAGCTGTGTGAATAGATTTCGATCAGGTTTCCAAAAGGGTCTTCGCAATAGACCATTCGGTAGGGCTTCTCACCGGGGTAGTACTCACGCACAGGCATCCGCTGCTTGCCGCCCTGTTCGACAATCCTACTTGCCAATCCCTCAACGTCTGGATCCTGCACACAAAAGTGAAAGACGCCCGTTTTCCAATATTCAAAGTTGTTCTCTGGCTTCTCGGCGTTATCGAATTCAAACAGCTCAATACCTACTCGGTCGCCAGTGGACAAATGAGCGATTCGAAATCGACCCCATCCATCGCCAAACACGTCATTGCACATCAGGCCGATCGCGGAGTCGTCCGACACAATCTCCGTTGGCGGCATGATGACGTACCACCCAAGCGTTTCCGTGTAGAACGTGACCGCTTGATCGAGATTCGTGACGGAAATCCCGATGTGGGAAAAGGTGCGCGGGAACATTGTGAACCTCCTGGTCATCGGTGGTACTGCCAAAATCGCCTGCCTCAGAATTCGCGTTCTGCGGTAATATTGTATCGCTGACGCGAATCAAGAGCAGTTGTTTAGACCGGCGATGAGGGCAGTCGCCGGCTGCCTACGTGAGCGCGACACTCCCTCCGGACCTGCCGCTGTGGCCATCACCTCAGCTTCGTAGACGACGGGCCATTGTTAGTGGAAGTCAGTCGCTGAATTTCTATCGCAAAAATGCTGGCATGGGCAGATTATTCGCTTAGAATATGGCCAATCCGGGAGACGGGTATCAACACAAGAGAATGGGGGCTGCAAAAAGTGATGGCCAACGAACCGAATCGCTTTTCGTGTTGGATGCTTCCCTGGCGGCAAATGTCTCTGTCTGTTTCTGCGATTATCTTGCTGGTTATCTGCTGCGCAGTTGCCGATGCCGCGGACCAGCCGGATGTTGCTCCGCTACTCGAGATTGGAGCAACCCTCGAATACGATTCGGACGGCCGCGTGTCGGTTGTCAATCTGGCGGCGATTGAGCTGGACGCCCGGCATCTGAGGTGTATTGCTGCGCAGCCCGCGGTACGCGTCGTCAATCTGAATCACACGCGAGTCGACGATACGCTATTGGCGGAGCTGGCCGGCTGTCGCTCCATCGAAGAATTGTACCTGCGGGGCACTCAAGTCAGCGATGACGGCCTTGTGCATTTGAAGCAAATGAAAGGTTTGCGGATTCTCAATTTGCGCATGACCGGTGTCCGAGGAAGCGGTTTTTCTGCCCTAAAGGACTTGCCTCAGCTTGAGTTGTTGATGTTGTACAAGACGGAGGTGGACGACGACGCGCTGCGGCAGCTCGCTCAGCTGAAAACACTCAAGACGCTCAACTTGCGTCGCTGTACAAAGATGACAGGTGCCGGGCTGGCCCATCTGAGTCGCATGGAACTCGAATGGTTGGTCTTAGACGGCACTCCCATCGACGATGCGTCCCTGGCGCACCTGTCAAAGATGCAAAGTCTGCGAATGTTGAGTCTTCGTGACACGGAGCTTACTGATACCTGCCTCAAGCACCTGGCAGAGATGCAAAATCTGAAGCATTTGGCAATCTATCGATCCAACGTAACCGGACCGGCAATTACGAAATTGCGGGAAAAACTCTCGGGTTGTGTCATTCCCTTTCCGGAGTACGACAATTCGACTCGAGCAAAACAGCCGAAAAGAAAGGTTTCACCATGAATCCGCACATTGGCCAGAACCCTGGGCCCGTACGGCAGCCGGTCAATCGTCGCCAATTCTTGTCTACCACTGGAAAGGGAGCGGCAGTCGGCGCACTGGCGGGGTTATTGCCGGCCGGTGACACTCTATATGCCGCAGAGGCCAAGCTGTCGAAGAGCGAGACCGTGGTCAAGCATTTGTACGATTCGCTTACCCCGCTCCAGCAGAAAGAGATCTGCTTTGACTGGAACCACCAGCATGCGACGGACGGACTGCTCAGGACCTACATCGACAACGCTTGGAAGGTGACGCCACACAAGATCCTCAGTGACTTCTATACGGCCGATCAACAGCAGATGATTCGTGACATCTTTCAGGGCATGATTAAACCCGATTGGCACGCCCGCTTCGATGCCCAGTTGAAAGACGACATCGGCGGCTGGGGGACCAATCAGTCGATTGCTATTTTCGGAACGCCCGGCACGGGCAAGTTTCAGTTTTTAATCACCTGCCGGCATTTGACACTCCGTTGCGACGGGGACTCTGAAGATCATGTCGCATTTGGTGGCCCCATCGTTTACGGCCATGAAGGACTTGACCACTACGAATCGCCGAGACATGAGTCGAACGTTTTTTGGCACCAGGCACGCGAGGCCAACGAAGTGTTTGCCATGCTGGATGGGAAACAGCGCAAACAGGCGCTGGTAACACAGGTAATGCCACGTGAAGAGCGCGTCGACTTCAAAGGCCAGAAGGGCGATTTTCACGGCATTCCCGTCAGCGAACTGAGCGGTGACCAGCGCGAGAAACTGGACGATGTTCTCAATTCATTGTTGGCGCCGTTTCGCCAGAGAGATGTTGACGAGACGCGGAAATGCCTGCGTGCTCAGGGGGGGCTGGAGAAGTGCCATCTTGCTTTCTACAAGCAGGGCGATATCGGCGGCGATGGCGTATGGGACAATTGGCGTCTCGAGGGACCCTCTTTCGTCTGGTATTTTCGCGGCAAGCCACACGTCCATGTCTGGGTAAATATCGCAGATAGTCCGAACGTCGCATTGAATTCCTATAGCGAGTCGGTCTTGTAGTCGTACAGGCCGTAAGATGAAGATTCGTTTAGCCACCACTTGGTTGATTCTGTCGGCGATGATTTCGCTGGTAACGCCCACGCTGGCGCAGCAAGGTAGCGGCGCATCGGGCTTGCACGCCACCAGCTCGGCTGTGCTTCCTGTCTTGCGTACCCATTGCCTGCGTTGTCACAATGCAAGCAATCGCGATGCAGATTTCGATTTATTGAACCACGTCGCGTTGCATGCGGATCGCCGCCGGCTGGTTGTTTCCGCCGATGTCGCGCAGCGCGATTTGGCAGAGGCCAAGTTGTGGCGCATGGTGGGCATCGACGAGGAGATGCCGCCGTACGACGAAGAGCCGTTGAACAAACGCGAAGTGGCATTGATAAGGTCCTGGCTTCTGGCCGGCGCGCCGGCGCTGGCACCCGTTGGCAACAATAGCAAAGGGTCGAAATGATGGCAGATTCCCAAGACACTTCCCTGAATCGTCGCGATTTGCTGCAACTGAGCGGACGCACCCTGCTCGCCGTTTCGCTGTCTCAGCATTTCCTCCGTGCCGGCTACGCCTCGGAGCAAGGGACTGCCAAGGCAGAGGAATGGAGCTCGCGGCTCGACGATGTTTCCAGGCAGTTAGCCGCCAACAAAATCTCCGGACTTCAATGGCAGGAAGCGCTCGACGAAATCTACGGTTCGGCGCCTATGTCCGAATTGCTCAAGGCGGTCGACTTCAACCGCTTGAGCGATCAGCTCGCGACCCGGGATATTGGCAAACGCGGAGAGATTTTCCACGACATTCCATTGGGACCAATTCCCGCCCTGGACAAGGCTTCTGGAAGCCCCCACGAAACGGCGATTGTGAAGATTGCCCATGTGAAGAAGGGGCGTAGCATTCCTCCGCACGGGCACAGCAACATGGTCTCCGCATTTCTCTGTGTTTCCGGCGAGTTCGAGGTGCAACTCTTCGACCGGCTCGAGCAAACGGACAAGGACATGGTCGTTCGACAAACGGTTGACGAAAAATCGGCAACCGCCGGCAGCTGGTCGAGCATTTCGGATTACCGCAACAACATCCATTGGCTGAAGGCGAAATCGGACGATTGCTTCTTGTTTACGGCAAAGCTGATCCGTCTCGAGAAGGGCAAGGAGTTTCGCGGCCGGATCAACGTCAACCTGAAAGACGCAAAGCAGCTTGGCTCGCAAACCTGGCGAGCACCGGTTATCACGGGGCGTGAAGCGGCCGCACTCTATTAACTCCCAAACGAAGTTCGCTGAACGATCGGTTCGCTGAGCTCTCTCGCTATTTCTGCCCGTTATCGATCTGCGATGTCTGCTCGATCCACTTACGCAGGACGTCGAGTTTGTCGGCTTCCCATTGCTCCCTTTCCATGATGGTGCCGTGGGACCCTTCCGTGATGGGAACAAATTCAGTGTCGACGCGTAGGTAGAGCGAAACCGGTTTGTATGCTACGTTTGGAGAAGCGGAGTGGATATGGAGGCAGCCTACTTCGCCCACCTGTACGATTCTTTTTGATTGTGTGGCAAGGGTTGATTCGACGGAGACGCTGCTGGGCATGGCTAGGGGACGACAGTAATCTTGCCTTTTCCAGTTGGCGGTTGCCGGGAATGAGCCCTGGTAGCGTTTGTTGTGGATCATGTTGCCGAGTTGCTCTTCGACTTTTGCAAACGCGGCTGCCTGCTCTGCATTGGGGCGCCGCCGTTTGACATCGGCGCGTTGGAGGAAGTTGTCGTGCGGGGTGTCCAGGAAGAGCAAGGTAACGGCGAAGGCCGAGCTGCTGGTTAGCAGCAGGCATGTGATAAGGCCGAACGTGATTGCGCGGTAACGATTGATTGGGACTCGCCCCTTCCGTTCGCGTGAAATTGACAACGCGGGGATAATCCATTGACGGCGCGTACAAGTCAACGTTGATGTGGAGTGCGTGCTTAGGAATGCCAGCATGGTTCGAGGCTTTGTATCTGCCGTTGCCATACATCGCATTTTCCCTTCTTTTTGCGAAAACTTTTTGCGAAAAATCCTCCAAGAAACGGATTTGTTCTAAGAATTAGCAGCCCCGCAGCGTCTAACGAGTGCGCGGCTCGGTGCATAGCTGAGGGCGTTTGTGTGGCTCGCCGGTGGTCTTGCCGTTGCGACCGTATCCGCCGCCGCAGTATTCTGATGCCCCTGCAAAGGGGGCTAAAGTTAATTCTCTATTCTTGGGGTAATTCAAATATGAAGATTGGGATCTCAGTTCGGTATCACGCATGTCTGTTGCTCACTCTGGCGGTGCTGGTCCCTTGTGCGGTTGTCGGCGCGGCCGAATCGAAGCAAGAGGTCGAGAAGTATCCTGACGGCAAGACCAAGGCCACGTATTCGGTCAACAGTAAAGGCGTCCGTGATGGGGCGTTCCAGGAGTTTTACGAAGATGGTTCCACCGTCAAGGTTCAGGGGACGTATCAAGCTGGCAAGCTGCGGGGGCTCTATCAGGAGTTTCATCCAAACGGCAAGGCCAAGCTGAAGGTGATGTACAAGAAAGGAGTCCGTTCGGGCAAGTATTCCGAACACGGCGAAGACGGCTTGCCGACGATTAGTGGTTCCTACCGAGATGGCAAACTGCACGGGGCTCGCAAACGACTCGATGGCCGCGCGACCCTGAGTGAAGAGATCTGGGCCAGCGGTGTGCTCATTCTTCCCAAGTCACCTGCCTATCTAAAAAAACAGCTAAAGGCAATCAGTAAAGCAAGTATCAAGACGGTTGGCGAGATTCCGCCAACCACGCCAGAGATTGTAGCCCGTGTGAATGAGCCGACGCTGCATGCCCATCGCGAGGCGGCCTTGCGGCGGCTAATGATGTACCGCTGTGTTTGCAATTTGCCGTACGAGGATATGGTCCTCGATAAAACGTTTATCGCGCATTCCGAGGCCGCCTGCCTGTTGCTGAAGAAACTGGGGGCGGTTTCGCATTTCCCCCCAAATCCAGGCTTGCCCGAGGAACAGTATCAGTTTGCCCGCGTCGGCACGATCAATTGCAACTTGCAGTCGGATAACGAGGAGACGCTCCTGCACCAGACGGTTCGCGACTTCATGTGGGACTCGGACGATCGCAATTTGCAGATCCTGGGTCATCGTCGCCGCTGCATCAATCCCGCCATGCTGAAGACAGGCTTCGGCCGTACGGGGCGATTCCTTGCCATGTGGGCCCCGGACAAAACTCGCAAAGAGATTCCCGATTACGATTTCGTGGCCTTTCCGGCTCGCGGGCTGCAGCCCGTGTCTTTGCTTCGCAACAACGTCTACGCGTGGAGCGTTTCGCTCAACCCTGAGAAGTACCGCACGCCGGACAATGGTTCCTTGAAGGTGAAGCTCGTGCCGGCTCGGTTCGATGCCAAGAAGGGACGCATCGCGAAAGGGAGTAAGCCCTTGGAGGTTGAGCATCTGCATGTCGACGTCCAGCAGGGAGCGTTTCCAGCGGCCATTATTTTTCGGCCCAAGGATTTGGTGCATCGACCCGGGAAGAGTTTTTGGGTCGAAATTACTGGCGTGCAGACCGCGGCGGGCGAAGAGACGAAGATCAGCTATTTTGTCTCGTTCGTGAAGATGTAGCGATTGGCGTGTACTTCATCTACAGCGCAATTGCATTGAGACGGATCATGCATCGTATGTTGTCGCCTTGAGCTGAACTGCTTGCGACGGTTTGCCATTCTCTAGTCGCAGCCATGCTCGCTGGCCGCTGGCCGCGGGACGGACTCGCCATTACCGTTTGCTAGCTGGTGGTTCGCGTTCTCATCGGCGATCGTCTTGAGGTGCGCGCAGTGTCAGCTGGGGTTTTGTATGTCGCGGTTGCTGCCACGCCTAACCCAACTATATCGCCGTTGATTGATGTCCTTTTCTCGCCCCTACTTGGGGAGGAGGGGGGCTAGGATGGGCGCGTGGAACAGGAGTAGATGGTCCAGATCGGGGTTGAATTATGCCCCAACATGGTCCTCTCAGGATAAATGAGGTGCCAAAAATTGATGTCAGGTGGGCGATCGGGCACGTAATCTGGCGGCCTTCAGTGAGTCGTAAGGTGTTGTTGGTAAACGGGTTGGGTGTTGTTGGTGTGTGCATTCGGAAATGCCAGTGGTGCAGGTCGCAACACGATGGTTGACGCGAGGGGGGGGGTCAGTAAAACTGGGGGGCAGGTAGCCATTCGCGAGACCGTACCGATTGCGCGGGAATTTCGCGTCCGTTTTGGTTTACCGACTAAGACAGTTGGTTAGACGAACGGTTCTTTGAAGAGTGCAGCAAGGGGATGTTCGTTTTTCTTTGGTAAATATTTTGGATCCTTCGGGGAAATGTTTTTTTTTGAGAAAGGAAGTGTAGTACGAATGAAGAAACACCTTTGTACGAGCGGAGCAGCGCTGGCCGTGCTG
>Ga0180438_10000169_pt1 | contig 140699 bp, 116 predicted proteins | sample SS_ome_12_FD_132455 | JGI IMG/M metagenome (GOLD analysis project Ga0180438, IMG submission 132455) | Hypersaline lake sediment archaeal communities from the Salton Sea, California, USA - SS_3_D_2 metaG | ecosystem: Environmental > Aquatic > Non-marine Saline and Alkaline > Hypersaline >... | reverse complement strand
CCATTAAACAGATTGCTCGGCATTCCGCCGGTGGCTTCTTTACAACACGAAGCCCAGGCGGAACGCCTTCACATCCGCCTCGAGGGCATTGTGCATCTCAAGACCTGACCCCGGGGGATTTTAGCTTGCGCCGGTGGCACGATGGGGGTATAATGCCTCGAATTCTCCTTTAAGCTAGTACCGCGAGACTAGTAAGGAGGTCTTGTGATGACAGGAAAAACGTAACGCGACCAGCCCTCCCCGGGCTGGTGTTTTTTATCCGTGCGAGTCACAGCTTCGGTGGAAAGGAGTATCTATGACGAGGAAGGAAAAGGCCCGGATCATGGACGAAGACGACATGACCCGGGCTACGATGAGGATAGCCCACGAGATCGTCGAGGCCAACAAGGGCACCAGGGATCTGGTTCTGGTGGGGATAAGGAGGCGTGGGGTCCCCCTGGCCCACAGGATCGCTGCGGCCATAGCCGAGTTCGAGCGGAAGGAGCTCCCGGTGGGGACGCTTGATATTACTCTTTACCGGGACGACCTGCAGCTCGTCGCGCATCAGCCGATCCTAAGGAAGACCGAGCTCCCGTTCGCCGTTGACGGGAAGGTCGTCGTGCTCGTAGATGACGTCCTCTATACGGGCCGGACCATACGCGCTGCGATGGACGAGATCATGGACTTCGGCCGGCCCAAGGCCATCAGGCTCGCCGTGCTTATAGACAGGGGGCATAGAGAGCTTCCCATAAGGGCGGACTACGTGGGCAAGAACGTGCCGACATCAAGCAGAGAGATAATCTCGGTCAAACTCAGTGAGCACGACGGGGAGGACGGCGTGACAGTCGAGGAGCTGAAGCCATGAAATTCGAAAGAGGAAACTTACTCGGACTTGAGGAACTCACCGGGGCGGAAATAGAGTCCATTCTCGAGACCGCCGAATCCTTCGTCGAGATCTCGGAGCGCCCCTTGAAAAAAGTCCCGGTATTGAGAGGCCTGACGGTCGTCAATCTCTTCTTCGAGCCGTCGACGAGAACGCGGATCTCCTTCGAGATAGCCGAGAAGCGCCTGAGCGCCGACACCGTGAACTTCGCGGCGACGACTTCGAGCGCGGTCAAGGGCGAGACGCTGAAAGACACCGCGCGCAACATAGAGTCGATGGGAATCGACATGCTGGTCGTAAGACATAGCGCCCCCGGCGCCGCCGCCTATCTCGCGGACATACTAGAGTGTCCCGTCATAAACGCCGGCGACGGGTCACATGAGCATCCCACGCAGGCGCTTCTTGACCTTTTCACGGTGAAACAGAACCGGGGCAAGATCGCCGGCCTCAATGTTCTCATAGTCGGGGACATTTTGCACAGCCGCGTGGCGCGGTCCAACATCTTCGGATTCTCGAAGCTCGGGGCCAGCGTGACTGTCTGCGGCCCCCCGACGCTTATCCCGCCCGGGATAGAGAAGCTGGGTGCGAAGGTGTCGTACGACCTCTGCAATTCTCTGCCGGAAGCCGACGTGGTGATGATGCTCAGGATTCAGAGGGAGCGTCTCAAGGACTGCTTCTTCCCGACGCTGAGGGAGTACTCGGAGTTCTTCGGCCTGGACGGCGAGAAGATGAAGCTGGCAAGGAGCGGCGTCACGGTCATGCACCCGGGACCCATCAACAGGGGAGTCGAGATGACCCCTGAGGTGGCCGACGGTCCCTACTCGGTGATACTCGAACAGGTGAAATACGGGCTCGCCGTGAGAATGGCGGTTCTCTATCTATTAAGTGGAGGGGAGCTTTCAAGTGAAGATTCTCATTAAGAACGGCAGGGTAATCGACCCTTCGCAGGGCGTCGACGAGAAGCGCGACATCCTGCTGGAGGATGGGCTGGTCTCCCCGGCCGGCGGCGCGGCCCGGGGTGCCGACGGCGATGTCGACGAGACCATCGACGCCGGCGGGCTTGTGGTCTCGCCGGGCTTCGTGGATATGCACGTTCACCTGAGGGAGCCGGGGAGGGAGGACGCCGAAACCGTGGAGAGCGGGGCCAGGGCGGCCATACGGGGCGGATTCACGTCCATAGCGTGCATGCCCAATACCGAACCGGTAATCGAAGGCGACGAGGGGGCCGAGTTCATTCTCGCAAGGGGCAGGGAAGCGGGTCTCGCGAGGGTCTTCCCCATAGTCGCCATAAGCAGGAAACTCGAAGGAGAGGTGCTCTCCGAGATAGGCGCGGCGATGAGGGCGGGCGCGGTGGGCGTGTCCGACGACGGCATGCCGGTAATGCGAGCAAGCCTGATGAGGCGAGCGCTGGAGTATATGAAGATGTTCGAGGCTCCGGTGATATCGCATTGCGAGGATATCTCGCTCAGCGGGTCGGGGTGCATGAACGAGGGAAACACGTCGACGCTTCTCGGCCTCAAGGGCATTCCCTCCGAGAGCGAGGACGTCATGGTGGCCAGGGACATAATGCTGGCCGAGATGGCCGGCTCCAGACTCCATGTCGCGCACATTTCGACGCGGCGGAGCCTGGAGCTCGTTGCCGAGGGCAAGGCCCGGGGCGCCGGCGTCACTTGCGAGGTGACGCCGCATCATTTCACTCTGACGGATGAGGCGGTCAAGGGTTACGATACCAGGGCCAAGATGAAGCCGCCGCTGAGGTCGGCCGACGACGTCGCGGCCCTCAGACAGGGCCTCAAGAGGGGCACGATCGACGCGATAGCCACCGACCACGCCCCGCATACAGAGGAGGAAAAGGATCAGGAATTCGACCTGGCGCCGTTCGGGGTCATAGGCATGGAAACGGCTCTGGGTATAGCGTGCAGCGAGCTCTATCACGGCAAGGTGATATCGCTTCCCAGGCTCGTCGAGCTCATGAGCACGAACCCAGCGAAGATTCTCGGCCTGCCGTACGGCACCCTCAGGGACGGCGCTCCGGCGGATGTTACGCTCTTCGACCCCGACGCCGAGTGGACTGTTGACGAGAGGGAGTTCGCGTCGCGGTCGCGCAATACGCCGTTTTCGGGTTGGAAAGTGAAGGGCCGGGTGGTTAGTGTTATAGTGGGGGGCAAGGTCCTGATGAGGGACGGCGCCATTGCGAGCTGACGTTTAATTGCTCTCGCGAGCCGGGAATTCCATTCAGACGCAAAGGGGGCTCTGGAGCATGGAAGAGAGAGACTGGTACTGGCTGACCAGGATGAAGAAGGCCGCCAAGGCCCTCGAGCGTAACGGCATAAGGGCCTATGTAACCGCGGATCGCAGGGCGGCGCTCAAGAAGGCGCTGTCACTTATCAAGAAGGGCTCGACGGTGGGGCTGGGCGGCTCCCGCACCGCGGACGAGATCGGCCTCCTGGAGGCGCTTCGAAGCGGCGAGTACGGACTCTTCGACCAGTACGGCGGCAAACACACCAAGGCCGAGCGCATGCAGCTCCGCAAGCAGGGCACGCATGCCGACTGCTTCGTCTGCGGCTCCAATGCGATCACCGAAGACGGCAAACTCGTCAACATCGACGGCGTCGGCAACCGCCTGGCGGGAATGTGTTACGGGCCCGGGAAGGTCATTATAGTGGCTGGAAGAAACAAGATAGTCGGCGACGTCGATGAGGCCATCGACCGGGTCAAAAACGTGGCGGCGCCCATGAACGCCAGGCGCCTGGGCCAGGACACGCCGTGCGCGCGCACAGGGAGATGCGCGGACTGCAGCTCGCCCGACAGGATTTGCAGCCTGACGCTTGTCATTGAGAAGCAGAAGTCCAAAGACCGCATGCATGTGATTCTCATAAACGAGGAGCTTGGATTCTGAAACCGCGTGCCGGCATCGCATTCGCAACTCTCGCCGCGTTGACGGCGGCGATGCTGTCATGCGCCTATTACAATATCTTCTGGACAGCCAACAAAGAGTATGACAGGGCGACGGGGCCCCTGCCCTATGCCGAGTTCTGGGATCCTTACGAGCAACAGAAGCCGCCCGGCGATAAGCTGAAGCTGCTTGATTCAGCCGCGGAGCGCTCCGGCAAGGTGCTGGTGCTTCACCCTGACAGCAAGTGGGTGGACGATGCGCTGCTCCTCATGGGCAAGTGTTTCCTCCTTGCCGGCGACTACGACAAGGCCCTGACCAAGTTCCGGGAGATAGGCACGCTCTACCCGGACGGCAGCTTCGCCGAGGAGGCGAGGTACCTGGAAGCCTATACGCTCGTCATCCAGGAGACGGCGTCCGAGGCCGTCCCCATTCTGCAGAATCTCGCCGGGAACGCCGAGGACAAACTCATAAGGGAAAAGGCGACCTATCTCGCGGCGAGGATCGCTTTCCAGGGGGGCGACTGCCTTATCGCAATTGACTCCTATGCCGCCTATCTGGAAGCCTATCCCGACGGCGGCCGGGCCGAGCGGGCCCGCCTCGACATGGGCCAGTGCCTGGTCAAACTGGGGATGTACCGGGAGGCCGTAGAGGACCTGGAGCCGCTTATCGGGGAAATGGACGGGGAGGGCGTTCTGGCTCTTCTGCGCATGGGAAAGGCGTACCGCATGATGGGGGAGACCTCGGAAGCCATGGGCGTTTTCGACCAGGTCATCTTGGGGGCCGAGGAGGATTCCCTGAGGTCCCGGGCGGGCGTTGAGCAGGCGCTGACGCTTCTGGATGGGGGGCGGCACGACCAGGCGATTCAGACGCTCGAGCTTGCCGACAGCCTCGGAAACAGGATGCTGTCCGGGGAGATCAACTATCGCATCGGCCTCATATACGAACGCGACCTGAAGGACTTTGATAGTGCCATTGCCCATTACGATGATTCGGTGAAAAAGAAGTCGCCTTATTCCAGAAAGGCCGCCAACCGCTCAAAGGCTCTCAAGAACGTCAACAAGTACAGGGAAGAGATATCCGCCGGGACGGGTGATATCGCAAAGAGCAGGTATCTGCTCGCCGAGACTTATCTCTATGATCTCGGGATGCAGGATGAGGCGCTGGTGGAGCTGACGGCGGTTGCCGACTCGTTTCCCGAGAGCGAGTACGCGGCCCGTTCCATGCTGGCTCTCGCCTCGTTCCTGGAGGACGAGGGTGACACGACAGCCCGGGTCTATTACGAGCACATCATCGAGGGGTTCCCCGAGACACCGTATGCCAACGTGGCCAGGATGGCTCTCGGCCTTGCGCCTCTTGACGTCGTGATTGAAGAGCCCGGGCCCGCTCCGCCCGACACGGCAGGCGGCGGGCCGGGGGCGCCCCCCCAGGGTACGCGGACCGCGGAGGGCCTCGAAGGCCCGCCGGAGATGGAGGGTCCCGAGAGATTTCCTCCGGGCTACAAGCCGGCAGGCGGCGACACGCTGGCTGTTACGGATTCGACAGGATCGCGGCCGATGATACCGCCCGGATTCGAGACCTATCAGAGCAGGTCGGATTCGGCGAGGGCCCGTTACGAGAAGTACAGGGAATTCTCCAGGCCGGCATCGACACCTCCGGATTCTGGGGAAGAAGACACCGGCGACCGGGACGAGCAGGACGGGGAGAGTCCATGAAGTACTGCATCAGGGCGGCAATACTCGAGAATGAGCGAATTGGTGACTCCTACTACCTAATGAAACTCGACGTGGGGCGCATGGCTTCAGACTGCAATCCGGGCGAGTTCATACACCTGAGAAGTCTCGCCGCGGACTGGCCTTTTCTGAGAAGGCCGTTCTCGATTTATTCGAGCGACGGGGAAGGCACCATAGAGATAGTCTACAAGGTGGTGGGCAAGGCTACGTCCCTCATGTCGGACGCCATACCCGGCGATGTCTTCGATGTCATGGGGCCGCTGGGAAGACCGTTCAACCTCGGCGCCGGCGCGTCTCGCGTCATCGCAGTCGGGGGGGGAGTAGGGATACCGCCGCTGGTCTTTTTCTGCCGGCGATACGCGGCCGCGCTCGATGAGATGCATCTCATCGTCGGCGCGAAGACTTCTGCCGAAATCATCGTGCCGGTGAGCCTCATCGTGGAAGGGGTCAGAGTCACGTACTACACCGAAGACGGCTCCAAAGGCGAAGAGGGAATCGTAACCGACGGGCTGGGGCCGGCGCTCGAGGAAGCCGCGGGCGGCGGCTTGGAGGTGATTGCATGCGGACCGCGCGGCATGCTGGCGGAGGTCGCGAGAGCCGCGCGGCATAAAGGCGTCAAGTGCCAGGTCAGTGTCGAGGAGATCATGGCGTGCGGCGTCGGGGCATGCCTTTCATGCGCGGTGCCCGGCGCGGGCGGAGGCTATCTGCACGCATGCAAGGACGGCCCCGTCTTCGACAGCGAAGCAATCGACTGGGAAAGGTGGGCCTGCGAATGAGTCTTGAAGTCGAGGTCGGCGGGCTCAAACTCAAAAATCCCATGGTGGGCGCGTCGGGGCTCTGGGGCTTCGGTGACGAATACGCGGAAGTAATCGACCTCTCGCTTTTCGGAGCCGTAATCACCAAGACCATCACATTGCGGCCCCGGGAGGGCAATCCGCCTCCCAGGGTGGTCGACCTCGGACACGGCATGATCAACTCCATCGGACTCGAGAATCCGGGTATAGACTGGTTCATAGGCGAGAAGCTCGACACAATAGACATCCCCTGCGAATTGATCGTGAGTATCGGGGGGGATTCGGTCGAAGACTACAGGGTCGTTGCATCAAGACTGGCAGGCAAGGGCGGCATCGCGGCCCTCGAGGTCAATATCTCCTGCCCCAACGTCAGTAAGGGCGGGATATTGTTCGGGCGCGACCCGGATGCCACCTCGGCGGTCATCGAGGCCGTGCGGGGGGAGATAGACATTCCCATAATAGCCAAGCTCCCGCCCCTGCCCGGCTGCATAGAGGATGTCGCCGGAGCCGCCAGGGGCGCAGGAGCTGACGCCCTCGGCGTATCCAACACCCTGCCGTCCATCTCTATAGATATAGAAGCCCAGCGCCCGCGGCTCGGGGGCAGGACGGGCGGACTCAGCGGCCCTCCACTCAAGCCCGTGGCGCTCTATCTGGTCTACAGGCTCGCGGCTTCGGCGGATATACCCATAATAGGCATCGGTGGGATCGAGACATCGTCCGACGCCATCGAATTCATGCTTGCAGGCGCGTCGGCTTTTGAGATCGGGAGCGTTATAGTCAAATGGCTGAACGCGCCGTCGGACATAATAATGGGCATAGAGGAATACATGGCCGACAGGGGCTATAAGGCGATAGAGGAGTTCAGGGGCAAAGCGCTGGCTTGAAAGGAGGAGCAGTGTGGCAACGACGGGGACGGAAATCATCCTCGCACTGGATTTAGATGATTTGGATGACGCCATGCGAATCGTGGACCTCACCAGGGATCACGTCGAGAATTACAAGGTGGGCTCGATCCTCTTTACGCATCATGGTATTGAGAGCGTGAGGAGGGTGAAGGCCGCGGGCGGAAGTGTCTTTCTGGACCTCAAGTTCCATGACATACCCAATACCGTAGAGGGGGCCGTCAGGGGCGCGGCGAGGCTGGGTGTGCGGATTCTGACGGTTCATACCCCGGGCGGGATAGACATGATGAAGGCCGCGGCGGAGGGCGCCCGGCAGGGCGCGGAAGAAGCCGGTGTGGACAAGCCGCTCGTGGTGGGAGTCACTGTGCTTACGAGCATTCAGAAAGAGGGCGGAGTCAAGGACCTGGTGCTCGAGCGCGCCGCCAGCGCCGTTGAGGCCGGAATAGACGGGGTAGTCTGCTCGGCGCATGAGCTGCCCATGCTGAGGTCGGAATTCGGGGAGGGGCTCGTCACCGTGGTTCCGGGTATAAGGCTCAGCGACCAGTCCGGTGACGACCAGGCCCGCGTTGCCACCCCGGGGAAGGCCGCGAGAGACGGGGCCGACTTTCTCGTTATTGGCCGCAGCGTTACGCGTTCGGATGACCCGGCCGCCACACTAAAACGGATCAAGGAGGAGATACGGAATGCCTGAGAAGGCCAATACCGATAGCAAGCTTGTGGAGCTTATGGAAGAGAGCGGCGCGCTTCTCACCGGCCACTTCAAGCTGTCATCCGGGCTTCACAGCGGTAAGTACATACAATGCGCCCGGCTCCTTGAAGACCCGGCGCGCGCCGAGTACGCCGGCCGGCGGCTTGCGGAGGCATTGAGCGCCGAGCTGGGCGAAGACAGGCCCGACCTGGTGATAAGCCCGGCCCTGGGCGGGGTGATCATCGGGCATGAAGTCGCGCGCGCCATGGGCGTCAGGTTCGTTTTCACGGAGCGCTTCGACGGCAGGATGGCCCTGAGGCGCGGTTTCGGAATCGGAAGCGGGGAGGGGGCGGTGGTGGTTGAAGACGTAGTCACGACCGGGGGATCGACGCGCGAGGTAATCGCAGCGGTCGAAGAGGCGGGGGGCCGAGTAATGGCCGTAGGCTCCATTGTCAACCGCGGCACCCGGGTCGACTTCGGCGTGCCTTTCGTATCGCTATACGAGGTGGAGATAAGCAATCACGATCCCGAAGACTGTCCCATGTGCAGGGAAGGGCGCCCGCTTGTGAAGCCCGGAAGCAGGTCGGTGCCCGGGGGGAAGGCGTAACATATGGCCGGCAGGACGCCGAAGGGACAGAAGCGACAGGGCGGGAAACGGCAGGGACAGAAGCGATCGGCACCGAAGCGACAGGGCCGGAAGTCCGAAGCAGGGGGCCGGGACATCAATCACTTTGTCGAGCTGGCACTCGACATGGGGGCTGAAAACGCCCGGCTGATTGACGCGTCCACCATAAAGTGCGAAGCATGGGTCCGGCTCAAATGTCAGTACGGCTGCCCCGGCTACAATAAGCGCCTCATGTGTCCCCCGTTTACGCCCAGGCCCGAAGAGACCGCCGAGGTGGTGGCCTGTTATCGCCGGGCGATACTCCTGCACGCGCATGACAATGCCGTTGTCAACGACATCGTGCCCGAGCTCGAGCGCAAGATATTTCTCGCCGGCTATTACAAGGCCCTGGGTTTCGGTTCGGGGCCGTGCCGCATTTGCGAGAACAAGGGATATAAATGCAATACATCGAAGCGCTGCCGGTACCCCATCATAGCGAGGCCCGCCATGGAGGCATGCGGCATCAACGTGTTCGAAACCGTGCGCTCCAACGGTTTTCATATAGAGGTTGTAAGGTCGCACGGCCAATCTGACGATTATTTTGGCGTCGTGCTTGTCGACTGAGAGGGCATATGCTTAGGTGGGCTTCACTTAAAATCGGGAAGATCGGCCCGATCGAAATCAATATCCACGCAACGTGGCTCGTCATATTCGGCCTGCTGGTCTACTGGCTCAGGACCGGGTACATCGCGGAGAACGCTCCGGACCTGGCGGATTCGGCGAGCTGGACGGTGGCCGCGGTGTCCGCGATCCTGCTCTTTGTGTCGGTGCTCGCGCACGAATTGTCCCACTCGTTCGTGGGCCTCCGCTACGGGCTTCCCATCAGGAAGATAACCCTGTTCATCTTCGGCGGCGTGGCTCATATGGAAGAAGAGCCCAAGAGCCCAGGCGTCGAGTTCCGGATGGCGCTGGCCGGCCCGCTCGCGAGCCTAATTATCGCGACCGTGGCCGGGCTCATGAGGTTCGTTTTCATCGACTTCGATTCCGAGTCGGCGACCGGCCTGGTGCTTCAATACGTTACTTACGCCAACGGCATGCTGGCGGGCTTCAACCTCGTGCCGGGATTTCCCCTGGACGGGGGCAGGGTGCTAAGGGCAATCCTGTGGAAACTTACGGGCAACTTCGTCAAGGCCACCAGGGCCGCGGCCGTCGTGGGCCGCTTCTTCGGGCTCACCCTGGTCTTCGTGGGGGTGACGCTTTCGGTGGCGCTCAGCGCTCCCGGCTTTCTCTGGCTCGTCTTCATCGGCACCTTCATAGAACGTCTGGCCTTCTTCGGCTCTTACCGGGTGTCCAAGATGGCCGCGGGCGTGACGGTCGGGAGCCTGATGTCGCGAGACGTCAAGACCGTGCCCGGCGACATCTTTCTCGGCGAAGCCGCGCGCAATTACTTCATCACCGGCTTCAACGCATACCCGGTGAAAGAGGACAACAGCATAACCGGGATCCTGTCCCGGGCCGACATCGCGTCCGTCCCCAAGGAGAACTGGGACACAACCACGGTTACCGAGGCCATGACGCCGTGGGAAAGAATGGTGGTCGCCCTGCCGGGCGAAAGCGCGCGGGTGGCGTTCGGCCGGATGCTCCAGACCGGCGTCGGGAGGATGGTCGTGGTGGAGAAGGGCCGCATGGTCGGCATCATTACCCGCACCGACCTCATGATAGCCCTCTCCGGCGGCCGCAGGTAGCCGGGGTCAGCACCTGGGGTCAGGTCTTGAAATGCACAATACCCTCGCCGCGGATGTGAAGGCGTTCCGCCTGGGCTTCGTGTTGTAAAGAAGCCACCGGCGGAATGCCGAGTAATCTGTTCAATGGGCTCAGGTCTTGAAATGCACAATGCCCCTCGCCGTCACTCGCCGGCGATGGTCATTTCGCGGATGGCGTATGTCGGAGAGCCGAACTGCCCGAAGAAGTGAATATCTGAGCCGACGCATTCGATGTTCTTAAGCATCTCGAGCATGTTGCCCGCGATCGTAATTCCGCTCACCGGACCTTTGATTTCGCCGTTCTCTATCCAGAGGCCTTCAGCGCCCCTCGAGTAATCGCCGGTGGTGATGTTAACACCGAAACCCAGAAGCCGCGTCACAAGAAGGCCCTTCTTTACGCCCGCGATTACGTCGCCGGGCGGAGTCTCGCCGGGCTCAAGATAGAAATTATTGGCGCCAACTGACGGAATGGATCCGTAGCTCCTGCTTGCATTGCCGGTGGTCATTGTCCCGGCTTTGCGCGCCGAGCGCGAGTCATAGAAGTGCGCCCTGAGGATACCCCCGCCGATGCCCACGGTTCTCCCGGTCGGCGCCCCCTCACCGTCGAACGGGCGCGAGCCGACCTTCCGGGGCATACGCCCGTCGTCGATGAAAGAGACGTGCTTCGAGCCGACTTCCTGGTTCAGCTTGTCCTTCAGGAAGGTCGTGCCTTTGAGGTCGTTCTCTCCGTCGAGGGCGCTGAATATACTTCTCACGAGCTCTGTTCCCGTCAGCGGCCCGAAGACCACCGAGGCCTTCTGCGTCTTCACCGGCCTGGCTCCCAGCATGCTGATGGCGCGGCTGGCCGCCGTGCTCCCCACATGAGACGCCGGCTCGAGGTCGGAGAAGAACCTTCTTGGAGAGTACCAAATGCCGATTCGCTTTTCGCCGTTGTCTTCGGCCACCGGGAGGCAGCCTATTTCGAAATGGGTACCCTCGTATGCAACCGGGCCCGATTGCATGGTCGCGAGAATTACTTCAACTCTTGCGTCTTCATATGCGGTCCCATAGGTGTTGCTTATCTTGCTGTCATAGTCGAAGGCCGCCTGTTCGCAGGCGAGCACCAGGTCGATCTTCTCGCTGGTCGGGATGCTCTTAATCGCCGGGTCGAAAATCTCGAGGTCGGCAGATTCGCCGGGAGCAGACACCTCCGGTATTACAGCGACCGGGTCCGCCGTGGAGACATTCGCGAAGTCCGCGCATTGCTGGACGAGATCATCGAGCGACGCGGGAGAGAGGTCGGTTGTGAAACCGAAGCCGAGCTTCTTCCGGCGGAAGAATCTTATGCCGAGACCTTTAAAAGCGGCTCGCTCGATGCTCTCCACCTCTCCGCTGCGGACGGTGACCGAAAGCGTGCTTCCGACCTCGATCAGACAATCGCATTCGTCTGCGCCCCTGGCCTTGGCCCGCGTCGTTATGTCCTTCGCAAGATCGAGATAGTCCACTAGGACTCTGTCCCTCCCACGGTTATGTTCGAGATCTTGACGGTGGGGATGCCGTCCATCACAGGCACCGCCTGGCCTCTCTTGCCGCAGGTTCCGCCGCCGGCCTCGAATGCGAAATCGTTCCCTATCATCTCGATTTTCTTGAGGACTTCGGCTCCGTTGCCTATGAGATTGGCTCCGCGTACGGGTGCGCCGACCTTTCCGCCTTCTATGAGATAGCCCTCGGTCACTTCAAAGACGAAGTTGCCGCTCGCGATGTCGACCTGGCCCCCGCCGATATTCTTGGCATACAGGCCCTTGGCGACAGAGCCGATGATATCCTCCGGCGGCGCCTCGCCGGCGAGCATGAACGTGTTGGTCTGCCGCGGCACTGGCATGAACTTGTAGGCCTGCCGCCTGCCATTGCCCGTGGAGACGGTCCCCATGAGCCTGGCATTGAGCTTGTCGTATATGAATCCCTTCAGGATGCCGTTCTCAATCAGCACCGTGCGTTCTCCGGGCGTTCCCTCATCGTCGATGTTGATGCTGCCGCGGGCGTTGGGTATGGTGCCGTCGTCCACTATGGTGCAGCCTTCTACCGCGACCTTCTCGCCGATTCTCCCTGTGAAAAGCGAGGTCTTCTTCCTTATGAAATCGCCTTCGAAGCCGTGTCCGATGGCTTCGTGCAGAAGCACGCCGCCCCTTCCGTTTCCGAGTACAACCACCATGGCTCCCGCCGGAGCCTCCTGGGCATCCAGGAGGATGACGGCCTGCCTCGAAGCGTCCGCCGCGACCTCTTCCGGCGACTCCTTCTCGAAGAGCTCGTAGCCGCTCCTGCCGCTCAAGGACCGGAAGCCCCGCTGTCTCCCGCCGTTGCTCTCGGCGATGGAGACCACCCTCAAGGTCGTAAGTATCTGGCGGTCGCCGATATATGTCCCTTCGGAGTTGGCAATGAGTATGTGTTTGTCGTGGTCGAGCAGCGTCACCATGGCCTGTGTTATTCGCGGGTCGTAGTCCCGGCAGGAGGCGTCGGCGCGAAAGGCCAACTCCACCTTCTTCTCCGCCTCGACGTCAATGGGGAAGATGCGGGTCTCGGAAAAAGGCTCAGCGACCCTGGCTTCGGAGAGGCCCACCGGTTCCGACGGCTCTCCCGTCGCGGCTATCTCGCCGGCTATCGCGGCCGCCTCCACCATGCCTTCGACACCGAGGCCGTCGGCATAGGCATAGCCGATCTTGTCTCCCAGGATCGCCCTGATCCCGACTCCGGCCAGAACGCCGCGGGATGACTCGCGGACGAGCTGCTCCTCTATTCTCACCGTATCAGCGATGCGTTTCTCCAGATATACTTCTGCGAACTCAGCACCCCTGGAGAGGGCAGCCCGGAGGGCCTTCTGAATGTCCTCTTTGTGTGGAAACACGCCCCGCCTTATCGTTTGTGTCGGTTAAGAACCTCCAATTAGGTGCAATAGAACTCAAAATCTATATAACATATATGAGTTTCCCAGTCAAAAAGATTACCTCTGGGCTCCGTTGCTCCAGCCCCGGACTCGGGTTGAACCTACGGCGGAATCAGTGTATCTTTCCAGCATGAGGAAGATGCGGCTCCTGTCATGGAATGTCAACGGCCTCCGGGCGGTGCACAGAAAGGGTTTCCTGGACTGGTTTCTCGCAGAGCGCCCCCACGTCCTCTGCCTGCAGGAGACCAAGGCCAGCGAGGAGCAGCTGCCGCCGGAGCTCATCAACGTCACCGGCTACCAGTCCTATTTCCGCTCGGGCAAGAGGAAGGGCTACAGCGGGGTGGCGCTTTACACCAGGGTCAAGCCCCGGAAGGTCGACTTCGGCTTCGGCGTCGAGCGCTTCGACGTCGAGGGCAGGACCATAGCTGCGGATTACGGCCCCTTCATTCTTCTTAACGTCTATTTCCCCAACGGCGGGGCGTCCGAGGAGAGACTGCAGTACAAGCTCGACTTCTACGATGACTTCCTGGACTACCTCGACGGTCTCCGGAGGAGGCGCAAGAAAGTGGTCCTATGTGGCGACGTGAATACGGCTCACAAGGAGATAGACCTGGCCCGGCCCAAGCAGAACGTAAACAATACAGGTTTCCTTCCCGAGGAGCGCGCGTGGATCACTCGGCTAATCGAGCACGGTTTCATTGATACATTCAGAATGTTCGACAAAGAGCCGGGCAACTACTCGTGGTGGGACATGAAGACGCGATCGCGCGAGAGGAATGTGGGGTGGCGAATCGACTACTTCTTCGTGTCAAAGAACCTCAAGAAGAATCTGAAGGCGGCATACATTCTTCCTGAAGTCATGGGATCCGACCACTGCCCGGTTGGGATCGACCTGGTCATTTAGGTCGGTCAATCGAGTCGAGCAATCAAGTCGGGCTGTCAGGCCGGCTCAGTCAGGTCAGTCCAATTGACTCAAGCCTCCCACACCGATTCCCGCCTACAGTTTAACCAGCTCCACCCTGCGGTTGTTGGCCTTGCCCTCAGGTGTAGCGTTGGTGTCTATGGGACTGGTCTCGCCCCAGCCTTTGGCCTCAAGGCGGTCGCCCCCGATGTCATAGGTCTCCATGAGATACGTTCTGACCGCCTGCGCACGCTCGTTCGAAAGCTCCATGTTGTAGTCGTCCGCACCATCGCTGTCGGTATGCCCCTCGATTGAAAGGCGGAGGTCGGGGTCGTCGGTCAGCAGCAGGCCAATATTGGAAAGTGTCTTATAGGATTCGCCCTTTATGCGGTCGGAGCCTGAATCGAAAAGTATTCCATGTGTGACGATGCGGCCCGTCTCGTCCAGCTGTTCTCTCAACGACTTGCCTCCCTCCGCAAAGCGGAAGCTCTTGAGCAACATGGGATTCTTGGGCTCACCTTCCCAGGGGTCCATATGAACGCGGAAGCCGACAGGATCGAATCCCTCCACCTTGGGCACGTTGGCTATGCGGACATTGTCCAGGTAGCACTTGATCGTACTCGTCGTGGCCATGATGCGCATGGTGTGGATGCCTTTCGTCACTTTCTCGGGAAGTGACTTGCTGGCCACTGATTTGCTGAGGACCACCAGTTGGGTGTTCCTTCCGTCCTTGAAGCTCAGAGACGCTATCTGTCGCCCCCCTGCATCGAGCCATTCCATGTAATACCAGTGGCCGTCATATTCCGGGCCATTGGAGTAGACCTCCATCTCGACCGTATATTTGGGCGGGAGGGGCGCATGCGCGATCTTGGGCAGAATAGCCCCCTGGTCGCTGCACATGATGTAGTTTTCTTTTCCCATCCTGACGATCTCGAAGACGCCATTGTCGAGATTCCAGCGCGTCGGGAACTCGCCCATCTCCTCTCCAGCTAGGTCGTCAAAGAAGATGACCTTGTCTCCCGGCACGAAGTCGTACTTGGTGTATAGAGCCATATCGCCGGATGCGGCCTCGCCCTCGGCCCCCTCGGCGGCCTTCTCTTCTTCCTGCTCCTCCTTCGGAGTTTCGTCTTCCGCAGAGTCCTCAAGCACTTTTTCTGCTTCCTTCTTTGCCTTGTCCTTGAGCTTGTCCGTCAGGCCGCCGATTCCCGCATTTGCAGGCTCATGGGTCGAGACCAGGCAGAACGACATCGCAACGACTGCGGCGATAAGCATCAGTCTACGCATTGGAATTACCTCCTGAAAGCGCCTATGAACCTACGTCAGTCTAATTCAGGTCCGAAGGCGTGTCAAGAATGACGGAGCGCTCCGGCCTCGTGTTTCATTGTACTGTCGATCGGGATTGGAGGTAAGGGAAGCAGGCCGAGACCATCTATTACCCTGGATCTCGGTCAGTCGATGTATCCCATGCCCCTCAGCTTGTCTCTCACTGTTTCGAGATCCTCGGGGGTCAAGCCGCGTGTTACCGGCAGCTCTGCAAGAGGGTGTTTTATCTTTCCCCAGGATATGCGTTCCCATGCTCTCTCGTGGTAGTAGTAGAGTACCAGGCGGATGCCGTGAAACATCACCGTAATCGCGGTCATCGCTTTCCAGTTTCTGGTTATGAAGAGGGAAATCGCGCCCAGGAGAATGACTCCGAACAGCCGCCACGTGAGCGACTTCGCCCAGGACCGCCTTTTTGTATCCATGTTCTTTGTGTTTCCTTTCCGGATCGCGGTCCTACCTCACAAGGACCACACCTCTCGATATCTGTCCGATGGGACTCGCGCATCTTATGTAGTATACGCCGGATTCCACGCGCCGCCCGGAGTCATTCCTGCCGTCCCACACGGCCCGGTGAAGGCCGGCGGAATGGCGGCCGCGCGCGAGAGATCTGACCAGTCTCCCCCGGACGTCGAAGACTCCGAGTGAGACATCCGCGGGCTGCGTCAGCCTGAAGGCGACCGTCGTCTCGGATGTGAAAGGCATCGGGTGGGGTGGCGCCATGTGGAGGGCAACACCTTCTCCCCCGGCGGGCGACCACGGGTCCACGCCCGCTCCGCTTTCCGTAGCCAGGAAATAGAGCTCGGAATCGCCGTGGCGGAGGTCCGTCCAGACCACGAACACCTCGTCGGTCAGCCTTGCGTTGACAACGGGCAGAGTCGACGGACCCGGGGCTCTTGTCAGTCTCTCTTCGGCGCTCCATCCGCCGCCGTCATTCGTCATGTAATAGATCTCGGTCTCGGCATGGCGGTGATCCACCCAGACAACATGAACGTGACCCGCACCGTCCACTGCCACCGAGGGGGTGGAGGCCTCGGTGCCGCCTGTGACAATCTGCTCCGTGACTTGCCAGGCGGCGCCGTCGTACATGGCGTAGAAAATGTCCCCGCCGCCGTTCTCACCGTCCTGCCAGACCACGTGCAGCGTCGAGTCGTCCCCGGCTGCGATAACGGGAGTGCGGCTGTACGATGTGGTGGTCGAGAGCCCCGTGCGCCCGGACCAGGCGGCTCCGTCCCAGCTCTTGTGCACGACCTTCTCTTTCTCGTTGGGGATATTCGCCGTATGGCGCTCGTAGACTATGTGGAGGAGGCCGTCCGCGCCATATGCCATGGACGGCCGGAAAGAGTCGCGCGCTGGCGAGGCGTCGACATCGACGCGGTCTGACCAGCCGGTATCGTATCTGGCCGAGCAATAGACATTGTGTGCGCGGAAAAATCCATTCTCCCGGCTCTCCCAGGCGACGCAGACCAGGCTGTCACCGGCCGCCACGCTGGGATTGAGGTCCCTCTCGTGGTAATCGGTTACCTGTTCCTCCGCCGACCAGGCGTAGCCGGGGGTCCGGTATCTGTAGTATATATCATGATTCGCCTGTTCTCCCATGGTGCGCGCGTAAGCCACATGCAGGGTGCCATCGGGCCCGACGTCAATGCAGGGGCTGTAGCAGTAAACCGAATCGCCCGTGATCTTCTCCTCAGCCTGCCATACCCCGGCGGCCCTCTTCCGGTAGTAAACGCTGCTGCCCCCGTCTCGCGTGTCCTGCCAGACCAGGTGAGCGTCACCGGAGACGTCCAGGGCCATAGCCCTCGCCCCGGGGCTCGAGGTGATCTGGGCGGCATTGTCGTTGGTGAGCCGCTCTTCCGGGTCCCACCCGGCGAGCAATACATCGGTTATCTCCACGGTCTCATATGCGTGGCCGCCGATGCTGTCGCTGTAGTCCCCGTATGAGTAGGTATAGTAGTCGATAGTCCCCTGCGCCTGGAAGGCCATCCCCTCTTCACCGGGTGCGCCGGTTGCGACAACGTCCCATGACACCGTGGTGGAGTCACCGTCGCTGAGATTCGGCAGAGCCACGGTACCGGCCCCGCCGGCCAGCGTGAGACCGGGAGACATGGTTACGGTCGCGCTGCAGTCATATGCGACCAGGTATTGCGCCGGCATCGGACTCCTGTATGAGACCGTAACGTCCACCGTGAAGGTGTCGCCCTCGGAGACCGAAGACGGGAAGTCAGGCCTCACGAGCCAGGGGGCGGGAGACATGCCCCAGCACCATGACCATTCGCGCCAGAGATTCTCCACAAAGAAGGTCTGGTCGACCAGCACATCAGGCCCCGAAATAGTCCCGTAATACCACGGGTCATGGATAACGAAAACGCTCAGGCTGTCGTCGTAACCCTTGAGCACCCGGAAATGGCCCGACGAGTGAGTGCCGCTGTACCATGTGCAGGCCATGATAGGGTAGTGGGCGCAAAGGATGTCCTTGACATCGTCATAAATGCCCGGGTCCTCGCCCCAATAGTACTCCACGCATCCGTAACCGAGCTGGCGCTCCACGTAACCCTGGAGGGATGAGTCCTGAATCGCCACGCTCATTCCGCTGAAATGGGCCGACCTTGCCATGTTGTCGCAGTAGCAACCCTCGTCGACGATGTCGTCGGCCACGTCCGCTATGTTGTGCTGGCCGATCTCCTCGCCGTAGTAGCTGAAGATCATCTGGAGTGAGGCCGGCCCGCAGTACCAGTCGGTTATCTGATAGTGATAGGGTATGCCGGGAATCGCGTAGGAGGCCGGTCTGGGGCCCGACCCCAGCACGGCTTCGGGCCGCCCGCCCTCAAGACGATGGGGCGTCTTCCGCCGCGGCCTGTTCAGCGCCTCGGCCTCGGGAACCAGGGCTCCACGCGCGTTGTTAAGCGCAGTGCCGAGGACGGCGCGCTCGGGCCGCTCGACATCCACGAGCCACACGTTCCCTCCTTCACTCTCCATCCTCCAGTATAAGTGCTTGTCGCAACCCTCCATGAGAAGCGCCTCCCCGGGCTCGCGGTCGGGGCCGAGCTCCCCCATCCTCCGCGCTGTGCGCTCTCGCGCCTGCAGGCTGGAGACGCGGGGGAAACCGCTGGCTCTTCCGCCGAACCTGTACCAGAGGACCCGGTCCCCCCCGGGGGTCAGCCCCAGTATGCCGACGGTCTCGCCGCCTCCCGATACTACCGGCGCCAGCACGTATGCGGGTTCCAGCGTCCCGGGATGGTGGACAACAAGTACCTCGTCAATCCTGGCGCCGCGGAGTGTTTCCTTTGGAACCACTTCCTCACCTCCGAGGCTTACTGCGCGGTGAAGGGCGATCTCAGCCGTCTCGATTGCACGGGCCTCAACGACCTCGCCGGCGAACGCCGGGAACACGGCCGCCGCGGCTATGAGTGTAAGTGAGACGGTAAATGAAACCGCAATTGAGGCGGCAGATGAGTACGCGCGCATTCCATTACCTCCTGATGGGAATTCCGTTCTATGCGCCGGGGTACCGGCGCCGGCAGCCCGCGACCCCATCCGGCGCCCTGGCAAGTGCTTCCACAGTATTGCTCTGTGGGCTGTGGCAGACGTACCTGCCTGCCAAGACCGGGGCCATTATACCACGGCGGGGGGGGCCGGTCAATGTTACTCAGTTCCGGTCCCGGGGAGAGCCCGTTTTTGACTTGGCGCCCGGAACGTGTTAAAATAGGGATAAACAGGGTGAAGGAAGCCCGTGAACCGGGCTGTATTCCTCACAGCGACCCGGAGGAGATCATTTGAAATCGTCAGCAGCGTTAGTGCTGCTTTTTTGTCTCTGTGCGCTTGCCGCCGGAGCGCATGCGTACGACCTCACTCTGACCGACCCGGCCGGCGACGACTACGGGCCGGGCGATTACGTCTATCCATATGACGCGGCGTTCACGCCGGGTGCTTTCGACATCACCCGCTTCAGGGCCTATGACCAGGGCAGCAACATCAAGTTCGAAGTGGAGATCGACGGGGAGCTGGCCGACCCGTGGGGATCGGGCGCGGGCTTCAGCCTTCAGAGCCTGGACATATATATAGACCAGGACGGAGTAAGCGGATCGGGCGCGACCTGGGCTCTCGAGCGCAGGAACCTGACATTCTCGTCGTCGAGCGCCTGGGAATTCATGGTCTGGTGCCAGGCGCCGTTCGACGGTTTCGATACCCATGTAGTGGACCAGTACGGAGGCGAGTACTACTCGGGCATAAGCGTTGACGCCGACCAGGCCGGCGACGTCATAACCATAACCGTGCCCAAGTCGACTCTGGGAACGCCTGCCTCCACATGGAGATATATCATTCTAATGCTCGGCCAGAACGGCTACGAGCCGGGCAGAGTGCGCCCGGTGAGGAAGTTCGCGGACTCGTGGGCTTTCGGGGGCGGCGATGACGGCCAGTACGACGCCAACGTAGTCGACATGGCGGCGGAGAGCGGCGTCAACCAGGAGAGCCTGCTCGCCAATTACAGCCCGCTGACGCTTGTGAGCCCCATACTCATAAACAGGGTGGACGCAGTCGGTCCGGTCATAACCTACTCGGCGCCTTCGACCTGGGAAGAGCATAAGATGCTAACCGTCGCTCCTGACATAGACGACGACGTCGTTGTCAAGGCAAGCCTTTTCTACAGGCAGCCCGGCAATCCGTATACCGAAGTGGAGATGCTGAGAACCAGCGAGACCGACTGGATCGGTTTCATCCCGGGCTCCGAAATCACGGCGGCCGGCCTCGAGTACTATCTCGACGCCACCGACGGCGCCAACTCAAGCGAGCTTCCGAGCGCCGCATCGCCTTTCGTCGTCAGCATCACCCCCGACGTGACGCCGCCGGCCTTCACGTATCTTGACGCTTCACCCGATCCCTTCTCGCCCAACGGCGACGCCTTCAGGGACACGACCACGGTAACGGCTGCGGTCAGCGAGCCTTCATATTTGATGATGAGCGTGGTGGACTCCCTCGGCGGGCACGTGAGAACGCTTCTGGATTCGGTCTATGCGGAAGGCGCATCGGTTGCGGGCTGGGACGGTAGAGACGAATACAGCCAGCTCATGCCGGAAGGGACTTACACTGTGCGCGCACGAGCGCGCGACCTCGCCGGCCATATGAGCCCGGTCGAATCTACGACGGTCGTGCTCACGATGACCCAGCAGATGCGGCAGCTCGATGTCATTCTGCTTTTCCATGCCAACCAGAACCTGGTTCCCTACGGGCGCGTCGGCAATATCTCATGCTATGAGGGAGTCATGGAGGTCCTGCGGGCGCACCCGTCATCCAGGTTCGCGCTTCACTTCTCGGGATGCCTCATCAGCGATCTCATGTGGTCCGATCCCCATACCATCGACCTCTTGCGCGACGGGGTCTCGGAGGGCCAGTTCGAGGTGATTGGAAGCACCTACGCCCAGAACATCATGTACTCCACCCGGGTCTCTGATACAGACTTCCAGTTCAACCAGAACCAGATCGCTTTCCACAAGCGCCAGATAGAGGACGTGGTCGGAGCCAGCCCCGTGAGCTTCTGGAATCCCGAGCGCGTGTGGACCCAGAACTTCGTCGGGCTCTTAAGCGACAACGGCTACGACAATGTCCAGATCGAAGACCACATCCTCTGGGACAGTGGGATCACCGGAAGCGAGTATTTCGTCAGGACGACCACCTACAACGGCCGGACGGTGAACGTCTTCACGGACGACAAGACCTTCGAGGGTTATGTCAACGGCTCGGTTGACTCGGGTGACACCGCCGGCGTCATGGGGTTCCTGCGCATGCTCTACGATGAGGACGTAAACGACCGCATGGCGGTCTGCTATTATGAGGACATGGAGGCATCGGGGCTGTGGGACTACGAGGGCGGCAGTCACCCCGCGGGTAACTGGAGCAATCTCGACAAGCTCATCACGGCAATCGAGAACGACCCGCGCATGAGGCTGACCACGTATACCGAATGGCTCGAGAGTCACGACATCTACGAGGACATAACGCCCGTGGTGGACGGAGCCGCCGACTGGATGGGGAGGGACGCGTGGTTCGATGAGAACGCCGAGCCCCTCGCCGAGTCCTATCGCGTTTTCTGGGACGGCATACGCGATACTCTCAATGCCGTGCCGTCCGCCTTCCCGGCCGGCGCGCCCGATACGGTGGCTGCGCGGGCCCTGCTGGATCACGCCTGGTTTACGCTGATCGCCCACCAGTACGAGTTCGCCGTGGCCGGTTACAGCGGCATCGCGGGCACCACCCAGTGGGAGCTGGCGCGCTGCGCGCTGGTGAGCGCAAGGGCCGCGCGCGAGGCGCTTCTCGGCGCTCCGAGGTCATATACGGATGACGTAAACGACGACGGCATCGATGAGATTGTGCTCGTATCGGCCACCGACTTCTTCGTCTTCTCGCGTTACGGGGGGAGGCTGCTTTACTGGTTCGACCTCGAGTTCGGCAAGGAGCACGTGGGAAACGAGAACTTCATGAGGTCCTATGGCGAGTCCTACACAAACGACAATGCCTATGTGACCGAGGCCGTCGGCACAGAGGCCTACCCCTGGCTCTCCGGCAACTTTATATTTCCCGAAGTCCACATCTGGACTTTCGAAGCGCGCCGCCGCGCACTGAACGACTTCATACGGATTGACGATACGGACCGGTCCACCATAAACACGGTGATGAGCTACACCACGGGAAGCGACTACGTCGAGTTCACCTATGGCCTGCCTGGCGTGCACGTGGCCAAGCGGCTGACGGCCGGCGCGCAAGAGCTCGACGCGGCTTACACTTTCACCTCGACGTCCCCGTCGGCGCAGGACGTGGACCTCGAGATAGAAAACGGGTTCTCCCCGGACTGCCTGCTCGCCACGCTGTGGGGGCGGGAGACTCTGAGGTACTGGGACGGCGCCGACACCTCCTGGGCATTCACCCCGTCCGTCCGCGGCGTCGCCAATGTCCCGGGGGACTGCGCGGTGTTTCTCGATTTTCTAAACGAGCCGGACGCCATATCTGGAGATGACAATGTATTCGGCCTGGAGGTCAATCCCGAATGGAACTTCCAGATCCCGGCGTATGGCTCGGAGACCCTCAGCTTCAGGATGGCCCTTCAGGCTTCATCACGCGTGATAGACCCCGAACCGGAAGAGACGCAGGGTTTCAGAATCCTACCCAATCCCGCCATGGATAAGGTGAGATTCTCTTTCCGCGCCGCCTCGGCCTCCCAATCGCGCGTGAGCATATACGATCTCGGCGGAAGGCTCGTGAGGACAATCAACGCCACCGCTTCCGCCGAGCCCGTCACGGTGACCTGGGACGGCCTGAATGAAACCGGGACGCGGGTCGCCGCGGGCGTCTACCTGGTGAAAGTGACCTCCGGCAGCGAGACCAGGTACGGCAAGGTCACCATGCTGCGCTGAGGCGATCCCAAGCCTCTTGCATTGACATCCGCCCGGGTGTTATCTTCTTATCCGCTGTACGCGTACCGGAAGGGAATGCGGATTGACTACAATCGTGTTTGTTTCGGTAGTCTTCATCGCGACCTATGTCGCGCTCAGTTTCCAGAAGGAGAAGAGGGCGCGAGTCGTCTGGGTGGGCGTGGCCCTCTTCGCGGCCTATAATTTCCTCATCGCCCGGGACCCCTACTGGGCGGATGCCCTTCAGCCGCTTAAGGACGTAAACTGGAACGTCATCGGCATCTTCATCGGAAGCCTGCTCGTCGCGGAGGCCTTCACGGTCTCCATGGTGCCCGCGCGCCTGGCCGAAGGCCTCATCCGGAGGGCGCGGACAGTCGGCCTTGCGATCGTTCTTGTGGCGGCCCTCTCGGGATTTCTCTCGGCGTTCGTGGAAAATGTGGCCACTGTGCTCATCCTGGCGCCGATCGCGGTGGCGATGGCGGAGCGCCTCAAGGTGTCGCCGGCCCCCTTCCTGATCTCGGTGGCCATATCCTCGAACCTCCAGGGCACGGCGACCCTTATAGGCGACCCGCCGAGCATGATACTCGCGGGGCACTACAGACTGAGCTTCAATGACTTCTTCTGGCTTGAGGGCAAGCCCGGCATTTTCTTTGCAGTCGAGATAGGCGCGATCGCGTCTCTCCTGGTGCTCTACCTCATGTTCAGGAAATACAGGCAGCCCGTCGGGGAGCCCCGCCGTGTGGAGGTGAGGAGCTGGACGCCCACATATGTGCTCACGGGCATGGTAGTGGCTCTGGCCGTCTCGCCCATTTTCGATCCCGAGTTCAAATTCCTGGCAGGCGTCATCTGCATTGTCTTCGGGGGCGCGGCGAAACTCTGGGAGTGGGGACACACTTACGAGCAGACGACTTCCGCCTATGCCCGCGACACCCTCAGGCGCATCGACTGGGACACGACCTTCTTCCTCATAGGTATATTCATATTCGTAGGGGTCCTGGAGAGAGCGGGCGTCGTCGTGAGAATCGCCGACTTCATCCAGGGCATCGCGGGCTCGAGCCTTTTCGCCGGTTTCAACCTCATTCTCTGGTTTTCCGTATTCGTCTCGGCGTTCGTCGACAATGTTCCCTATATCTCGGCCATGCTCCCTGTGACAACGGTTCTCGCGGGGCGCATGGGCAGTCTCACGTATCTTCTGCCGTTCGGTCTGCTTATCGGGAGCTGCCTGGGCGGCAATATAACACCGATCGGCGCCGCGGCCAATATCGTTGCAGTCGGTTATCTGGCGCGAATGGGCACCAAGGTGAGTTTCGGGGAGTTCGTGAAGATAGGGCTGCCCTTCACGCTTGCCGCCACCCTCGCGGGCGGCGCCTTCATCTGGCTGGTGTGGAGCTAGGATAAGGCGAAGAGCCGCGGCCCCTACCTGGTCAGGACGATCTTCCTGATATCGCTCGCCCTGCTGTTATTTACACGGGCGAAGTAAATCCCCGCCGGGACATCATTACGCCTCTCGTCCCTGCCGTTCCAGGTGGCGCTGTAGATGCCGGGGGCCATGTCCATGTCGTTCAGCCTGGCGACCACCCGCCCCTGAGTGTCATAGATCGCGATGGTCACGCGCTCGCTCACAGTGCTGTAATAGGTGAAGCGGTGTTCTCCGGGACCCTGCTCCGGCCAGTTCTGCCCGGGGATTTCGGGAAGCAGACCCACCTCCGCGCCGAATTCGTCATGTGCCCAGTCGCCGCTTATCACCAGGGCGCAGTCTAAACCTTCGATTCTCTCTCCGGTCGTGAGATGTCCCGTCAGGGAGAGCGGCACTATCCCGCCGGCCTGGGGGTCCAGGTCGAGACCGGCCGCAATGTCCTGAATCGAAAACCAGAACTCAAGGTCGTCGAGGCCGTCGCCTCTCAGCTTATGGCAGGCGCACAGCCCCCCGACCAGGGGAGTTCCGACATCCTCGTACGTCCACCCGGTTGGCCTGACCTCCGCCTCGACGCCTTCCCGGGACAAGGTGACCGACTCCGGGTCCACCAGGTCGAGCTCGAAGTCCACGGCCCCCAGTATGGCGATGGGTATGGCAAGCGGGCTCTCGAGCCTTATGTGATTCGGGCATAGCCCGGGCCTTATGTCCACCGAAACCATGATCGGTGGCTCTCCTGCCTCATCGCCGGAGGCCGCCGCATCTGAGGAGTAGGACGGGGGGCAGATTAAGACGGCCGCCGCCGCGCCGGTAATAACCGCCGTCAAGGCGGCCCTGTAATGTGGTCCTATCGCACAAATCATTGATCTCACTCCCGTTGCGCGCGGCCCGAGGTTCACCAGTGACTGTATCATTTTTCGTCTGATCCCGCACCTCTATTTAACCAAAGAACATCCCCGCAGTTCCCCTTTGACTCAGGCCCTGCCGTCGAGTATCTTCTTATGACGAGCGAGATTACAGCCGAAATGACGTAAGGGACAACTTCGGGGGTAGTATATGGTCAACGTCTGTGTCGTCGGTACAGGATATGTTGGTCTCGTAACGGGTGCATGTCTGGCTGACTTCGGAAATACCGTAAGATGCATAGATATCGACGAGGCCAAGATCGAGAAGCTGAAGCGCGGCGAGATGACTTTTTACGAGCCGGGTCTTCAGGAAATCGTGAAGAGGAATATCGACAGGGGAAGACTGACATTCTCCACTGACATAAACTGCGGCATCGAGGACTCCACGGTAGTCTTCGTAGCGGTCGGAACGCCGATGGGCGCCGACGGCAAGGCGGATCTCCGTTACGTAGAGATGGTCGCCAAGAGCGTCGCCGAGAACCTCAACGACTACAAGGTCATCGTCTTGAAGAGCACTGTGCCCGCTGGGACCAGCGCGGTGGTTGAGCGGGTAATCAAAGAGAACGCCACGTCGGACCATGACTTCGACGTGGTCTCCAACCCCGAGTTCCTTCGCGAAGGGTCCGCCGTCGAGGATTTCATGCAGCCCGACCGCATCGTGATCGGGGCTCCGAGCGAGCGCGCCATGGAAGTCATGGCTGAGATTTACAGGCCGCTGATCCTCCAGGACAAGCCCGTGGTAATGACGGACGTCAATACGGCGCAGATGATCAAGTACGCCTCCAACGCCTTCCTGGCGACCAAGATATCTTTCATCAATGAGATCGCCAACCTCTGCGAGCAGTTCAAGGCGGACGTTTCGGTTGTCGCCAAGGCCATGGGCCTGGACAGCAGGATAGGATCGAGGTTCCTGAAGGCTGGGGCCGGTTACGGCGGCTCGTGTTTCCCCAAGGACACGCGCGCGCTGGTCAAGACCGCAGAGAGCGTCGGCCACGAGATGAAGGTCGTCAGGGCCGCAATAGAGGTCAACGACAGGCAGCGCTATATCATGGTGGAGAAGATCCTGAAGGCCGGCGGCGACGTAAAGGGCAAGACCATCGCGCTCATGGGAGTCGCATTCAAGCCCGACACGGACGACATGAGGGAGGCCCCTGCAATCGACATCGCAAGGGAGCTCATGGACCGGGGAGCCGCCATACGCGCCTATGACCCGGTCGCCATGGAGTTCGCCAAACCCCTGATGCCGGGCGTCAAGTTCTGCAAGGACGTCTTCGAGGCCGCAACCGGCGCCGACATCGTGGTTTTCGTCACCGAGTGGAACGAATTCATGGACCTCGACTTCGAGAAGATGAAGTCGCTTATGGAGAATCACACGGTTGTGGACTGCCGTAACATATACGAGCCCGAAAGGATGGCCGAATTGGGGTTTAGATACTTCAGCGTCGGCCGGCCCGATAAGGAGGTTTAGAATGACATTGATAGACGGTGTCTCGGTAAAACGGCTCAAGGTCATCCCGGACGAACGCGGCTTCCTGATGGAAATGCTCCGGTCGGATGACGAGATGTTCACCGAGTTCGGACAGGTGTACCTGTCCGTGGCGTATCCTGGAGTGGTGAAGGGCTGGCACTATCACAAGCTCCAGACCGACCACTTCACCGTCGTCAAGGGCATGCTGAAAGTCGTCCTGTATGACCGCCGGGACGGCTCCCCCACTCACGGGCAGGTCAACGAGTTTTTCATGGGCGAGAAGAATCCCATCCTCATAAGCATTCCTCCCGGGGTGGTCCACGGCGTCAAGGCCGTCGGGACCGAGGCGGGCTACCTCGTCAATTGCCCCAACAAGACCTATGACTACGATAAGCCGGACGAGTACAGGATAGACCCCCACAGCGGGGAAATCCCCTACGACTGGTCGAGAAAGGACGGCTGATCATGGCAAGGAAGATCGTCGTAACGGGGGGCGCCGGATTCATAGGCAGCAACTTCGTCCGCTATATTCTCGATAACTACGACGACATCGACCTCACGGTCCTGGACAAGCTGACATACGCGGGAAACCCCGACAACCTCAAAGCGGTCGAGCGCAATCCGCATTACAAGTTCGTCCGGGGGGACATCTGCGACGAGTCGGTGGTCGATGAGGTCCTCAAGGGCTGTGACTGCGTGCTCAACTTCGCCGCCGAAACCCACGTGGACCGCTCCATAGGCGACCCGGCGAGCTTCATAATGACCGATGTCTACGGCACCTACGTGCTCCTCGAGGCCACCCGGAAGCTGGGCGTCCCGAGGTTCGTACAGATATCCACCGACGAGGTCTACGGCGACGCGGTGGACGAGCCCTCCGGCGAGGACTCGCCCCTCATGCCGCGCAGCCCCTACGCCGCCAGCAAGGCGGGCGCGGACCGGCTGGCGTATTCGTACTTCACCACATACGACACGCCCGTTGTCATCACGCGCTGCAGCAATAACTACGGGCCCAATCAGTATCCCGAGAAGCTCATACCGCTTTTCCTCACCAACGCCATGGACGACAAGCCCATGCCGGTATACGGGTCGGGTATCAATACGCGCGACTGGATATACGTCACCGACCACGTTAAGGCGCTGGAGGCCATCATGAACTCGGGCGGCCTTGAGGGCGAGGTGTTCAACATCGGCAGCGGCATAGAGCTCAGCATACTCGACGTGGCCGGCGGCATCCTCACCGTGCTCGACAAGCCCGAGAGCCTGGTCACGCGCGTCACCGACCGGCCGGGGCATGTCATGAGGCATGCCGTGAAGACCGACAAGATCGAGTCCGTGCTGGGATGGAAGGCCGAGGTCGACTTCGAGACCGGCCTCGGGATGACGGTCGAGTGGTATAAAGACAACCGGTGGTGGTGGGAGAAGATCAAGAGCGGTGAATTCAAGGAATACTACAGGAAAATGTACTCGGAACTGGAGGCGAAATGAGATTAGTCGTCACCGGCGCTGCCGGTTTTCTGGGTTCGCATCTCTGCGATCACCTTATAGCCAAGGGACATGCGGTTATCGGTCTCGATAATCTCATAACGGGCTCGACCAGGAACATCGAGCACCTGGCCGGCAGCGACAAGTTCAACTTCGTCAAGCATGACGTAACCGAATACATCTACGTTTCGGGACCGGTTGACGCCGTGCTGCACTTCGCGTCGCCGGCGAGCCCGATAGACTATCTCGAGTACCCTATTCAGACCCTGAAGGTGGGGGCGCTGGGCACGCATAAGGCGCTGGGGCTGGCCAAGGAGAAGAAGGCGAGGTTCCTGCTGGCGTCCTCGTCGGAAGTCTACGGCGACCCGCATGTCCACCCGCAGACCGAAGACTACTGGGGCAATGTCAACTGCATCGGGCCCCGCGGCGTGTATGACGAGGCAAAGCGCTTCGCCGAGGCGCTCGCTTTCGCCTACCACCGTACGCATGGCGTCGACACCAAGATCGCCAGGATATTCAACACATACGGGCCGCGCATGCGATCCGGAGACGGACGCGTCGTGCCCAATTTTATAATGCAGGCCATTGAAGGCAAACCGCTCACCGTATACGGCGACGGCAAACAGACGAGGAGTTTCTGCTTCGTTTCCGACCTGATCGAGGGGATATACCGGCTGCTGGTTTCCGACGTGAACGATCCTGTGAACGTCGGCAACCCGCATGAGATGACCATTCTCGAGTTCGCCGAGAAGATCATCGAGGTTACCGGCGCCAAGAGCGACCTCGTTTTCGAGAAGCTCCCGGTGGACGATCCCAAGGTGAGGCAGCCCGACATAGGGCGCGCGAAGAGTCTCTTCGGCTGGGAACCCGTCGTGTCCATCGAAGAAGGCCTCAAGCGCACAGTCGATTACTTCAGCAATATAGCCGGAAAATAACACCGGTTCAGAACTGGAGGAGCATATGGTAAGGGTAGCTGTAGTCGGGGCCGGCTACTGGGGACCCAATTTCATAAGGGTCATCGAAGAGCTCGGCGACTCGGAGCTCGTGGCCGTCTGCGACAAAGACCCGGCGAAACTGGATAAGGTGACCGACCAGTATCCTCTGGTCAATGTCACGGACGACTTCGACGCCCTGATCGGGCGCGACGACCTCGACGCCGTCATAGTCGCGACGGGCTCGGAGGCCCATTATTCGGTCGCGAAGGCATGTCTCATGAAAGACAAGCACGTGCTGGTCGAGAAGCCCATTTCCCTGAAGTCGGCGGATGCCGACGAACTCGTGGGACTTGCGCGAGACCGCGGCAAGGTGCTGCTCGTCGGGCACCTTCTCAGGTACCACAGCGGCGTGATCAAGCTCAAGGAGTACATCGACAGCAAGGCGATCGGGGACGTGCTCTACGTTTACACGACGCGGGTCAACCTGGGCAGGGTGAGAAAAGAAGAGAACGCGATGTGGAGTTTCGCGACGCATGACATTTACGTCGTGATGTATCTCCTGGGGGCCGACCCGTTGTCCGTTACGGCGTCCGGCCAGTCGTATGTCCGGAAGGGCGTCCATGACGTGGTATTTCTCACGCTGCACTTCCCGGGCGACGTTATGGCGCATCTTCACGTCAGCTGGCTCGACCCCCACAAGATCCGCAAGACCACGGTCGTGGGCGACAAGAAGATGGCTGTTCTGGACGACACCGCGGCCACCGAGAAACTCCGCATATACGATAAGGGCATCGACTACACTCCGTCTTACGGCGACTACGGGGAATCGCTCTCGGTCCGCATCGGGGATATCAGCATTCCCAAGCTCGACATGAAGGAGCCGCTGAAGGTGGAGTGCCAGCATTTCCTTGACTGCATTATTAAGGGCGACGAGCCGCTCACGGGTGGAGAACAGGGCCGCAAGGTCATCCAGATCCTGGAAGCCGCGGACCAGTCGCTCCGCGAAGAGAGCCGGGCGATCCCCATCGGAGGCTGAAGCATGGAAAGACATATCGATCCCACCGCCAAGATTGCAGAGGGAGTGGAGCTCGGGACTTATGTGCACATCGGGGCGAACGTCTCGATAGGAGAGGGCTCGCGGGTAGGCAACTTCGTGGTGATACACGACGACACCGAGATAGGCAGAAACGTGACCATAGGGGACAACACGGTTGTCGGGAAGACCCCGATGCGCGCGTCTATAAGCACGCTCAAAGAGAAGAAGCTCCCGCCAGCCGTAATATCCGACAGGGTCATGATGGGGAGTTCAGTCTCCGTATACCGGGGCTCCAGGATCGGCGAGGGAGTGATGATAGCCGACCTCGCGTCCGTTAGGGAAGACGTGGAGGTGGGCAAGCACACCATCGTCGGGCGCGGCGTTGCCATCGAGAACAACACGCGCGTTGGGAACTACGTCAAGCTCGAGACAAACTCCTACATCACGGCGCACAGCATAGTGGAAGACAGATGCTTCATAGCGCCTGGCGTCACCACGTCCAACGACAATTTCCTCGGGAGAACGGAGGAGAGGTTCAAATACACCAAGGGCCCGCATATCCGCAAGGGGGCCAGGGTGGGCGCCAACGCCACGCTGCTGCCGGGCATCACCCTCGGTGAGGACGCGGTCGTCGGCGCCGGCTCCGTGGTCACGAAGGACGTGCCGCCGAGGAAGACGGTCATAGGCGTCCCCGCCGGCATTGTCAGGGACACGCCCAAGGAGCAACGGGTGGAAGCGCAGGGCTATCCAGAGGACTAGTGCGCGCGCGGCGGGCAGGCATTAAAACCTGGAGACGGAAAAAGGACGACTATATTGTTCAGGAGGTAAGGAGTTGAAGGTTCCCCTAATCGACCTGGTAAGGCAGTACAAGTCATTCAAGAATGAAATCGACGCCGGAATGGCGGAGGTGGTCGAAAGCGGCAGGTTCATCATGGGGCCGTGGGTCGCGGAGATCGAGAAAGAGCTGAGCGGCCTCATGGGCACCAAGTATGGCATGGGTGTCGCCTCGGGTACGGACGCGCTCGAAGTCGCCCTTCGCGCTGTGGACCTCAAGCCGGGCGACGAAGTGATCACGACGCCCTTCTCGTTCGTGTCGGTCGCCGAGGTCGCGGTGAAGATGGGTGCGGGCTGCGTGTTCGTCGATATCGATCCCGATAACTTCAACATGATCCCCGCCCGGATCGAAGATGCCATTACGGATAAGACAAGGGCGATAGTCCCCGTTCATCTCTTCGGACAGAGCGCCGACATGGACGCCATAAACGAGATCGCCGCAGAGAAGGGGATCCCGGTCATAGAGGACGCCTGCCAGGCAATCGGCTCGCGCTACAAGGACAGGCCCGTGGGCTCGCTCGGCGACCTGGCGACTCTGAGCTTCTTCCCGACTAAGAACCTGGGCTGCTACGGCGACGGCGGCATGGTGCTGACAAGCGACGACGGCTATTACGAGCTCGCCTCCAGCATCAGGAAACACGGCGAGTCTGAGCGCTACAAGTACAAGTATATCGGCATGAACAGCCGGCTCGATTCCATACAGGCGGCGGTGCTTCTCGCCAAGGCGAAGAAGATAGAACAGTGGAACGAGAGAAGGCGCGAGATAGCGGGCATATACAGGGAGGCCTTCGCCGACGTACCGGTCGAAACGCCCATCGAGGAAGACTACGCCTATCACATCTACCACCAGTATACAGTCAAGGTGGAGAAGCGCGACGAGCTGAAGGCCTTCCTCACTGAAAAGGGCGTGGGTTGCGCGATTCATTACCCGCTCGGGATTCACCTTCAGGAAGCATATGCGGCGCTCGGCTACAAACCCGGTGACCTGCCCAACACCGAGGAGGCTGCCGCCCGGGTCCTGTCGCTTCCCGTGTTCCCGGAGCTGGAGCAGGCGGAGATGGAATACGTCATCTCGACGGTAAAAGAGTTCTTCTAGAACCGAAGACATGAGGGTGCCCTTGACGGGCACCCCATCGTCCCGCCGGTCCATCTGCCATATTCTCGGCTCGGAGGCGCTCGGCATGCAATGGGGATTCTGTATTCAAAGTCACCTGATTCCAGGCCGGCCCTGGCTCGGCCGGGATCGGCGACATCGCATGTCCGCTGCCCCCGGGGGGACATCAGGCGGCATGATGGGGGGAGTAATCACATACGGCAAATTCTGAGCACTTTAAGCGATTCCTGTAACCTCTTAAAATGCCTTGACAAGAAATTGCCTGCTTTCTATGATACGAACGGTTGGGAATAGCCAGGGGGGCGTGTACGTGATGAACTTGCTGCTATTTATAGGGGCCGGGTTGTTGGGATTCAGTTTTTCCCTGGCATGCGTCCCCTTGAGCAGCCGCATATCGAGGTTCGTCCGGGCGGTGGACCATCCAGTGCCGGAGAAAGTCCACAGGAAGCCGATGCCCCGGCTCGGCGGGCTGGCCATCTACCTGGGGTTCTGGCTGAGCGTATTCGTGCTGTATCTGGTTTACGGCGAGGCCCTCGGGGCCTTCGAGCGCCAGGTCCAGGGCCTTCTCCTGGGCAGTTCCCTTATTCTTTCGGTAGGCATACTGGATGACATCTTCGGGCTCGGCGCCTGGGTGAAGCTCTTTGTTGAGATCGCCGCGGCCGTCGTAGTGGTGAGCTTCGGTTTCCGTATGCTCCCGGCAGGCAGCCTTGGCTTCCTGGGCGGCGCCGGCGAGGTCGTCGTTCTTGCGGGCAGCATCGTCTGGATTGTCTGGGTGACCAATGTCTTCAATCTCGCCGACGGACTCGACGGCCTGGCGGCCGGCATCGGCGGCATCGTGAGCCTGAGCATCATGGTTCTGGGGCTGAGTCTCGGTGTCCCCTGGGTCGGCCTGCTGAGCATTATCCTCTTCGGCGTGTGCACGGGTTTTCTGGTTCACAATTTCCCACCGGCCCGAATCTTCATGGGAGACAGCGGCAGCCTCTTCCTGGGTTTCACCTTCGCCTCCGTAATCATGGGAGTCGCGGGCGTTGACGGCGGGCACGGCATATCGCTGCTGGGCATTCTCGCTCTCGGAGTTCCCATGATCGACGGTATCGGCGCCGTCTTGCGGAGGCTGATCAACCGCCAGAGCATCATGACGGGTGACCGCGACCACCTGCATTACAAGCTGCTGCTCAGGAACGGGAGCAGGCGCAGAGTGGCCCTGGTGATCTACCTGATGACGGTGGGCTTCAGCGGCCTATCGCTTCTCATCTACTTCAAGTTCAACGGGCACGGACCGCTGCTTGCGCTGGCAAGCACATGCGTCGCGGCGGTGCTGGTTGTGAAGCGCTTCAGGCTGCTCGAGCTCTACATAAGCAAGTATCATCTTCTCCCCGGAAAGAGCCTCTCCGGGTTCCTTCTGGATGAGAGCGGGGAGGTCCGGACGATTCCCGGCTCGAAACCCTCAGGCGACAAGGAGAAGACACTCGCTCCGACCCGCTAGGGGCCTACCGGTACATTGCCTTAATTCTGCCCCATGTGCCGGATTCTACCGCCGATCCGGGTGGTCCGTCGAAGTACAGGCAGTCGAGCCTTATCCTGGTGCCGCTGAGATTGAGGATGCGTAAGGTGAAGGTGCCCTGTTCGATATTGAGGAAGTCGCTCCCGGCGACTTCGGTGTAGAGAACGGCCGATCACCCGATGCCGAGGCCGAGGGTGTGATAATAGGACTCGAGATCGCCGCCGCCCTGGGCGCCGCCTGTTATGGTCATGCGCGCATCGCCTTCATAGTCGAGCTCATTGGCCGAGCGCAGCGTGTCGGCATAGGCGGCCGGCGCCGGGACGGTAAGGCTCAGCTCGATCCACTCTCCGGGCGAATCGAATCCCTCAACTGCATAGCCGCCGCTGGCGGCGCCGCAGATTGTCACGTGTATTTCCTCTCCGCCCGTGTTGAACGAGGCGGTGTAGGTCTCGGCCTCCACGGTGATCTGGTGGGCGTAGGTGCATGCGGGCAATAGAACGGCGACTAACGCGGCCGCCATAACCGCCGGCAATCTGACCAATATACGGCCTCCTCTTGTCCGGTTAGCATTAGTTACTATATATATTACCATTAACGGCGCGACAATACAAGCGGTTTAGGCCTCAATGGGGTCAGATAGGGGTCAGGTCTTGAATTGCACAAACTGACGGGGTCAGGTCTTGAATTGCACAATGGAGTAGGCCCCCAAAAGCGCAATTTCGGGAGCCGCCCCGCCTAGCGGTAAATCGACTTGATGCTGCCCCATGACGTCTTCTCGAGGACCGTGGGACCATGGCACCCCAGGTAGATCCGCCACGCCAGTTCGCAGTATCCATACTGGGTCGCGTCCTCGGTTGTATCCTGCAGATCCTTGAACCGGAGCGGGGGGCAATATTCGAACCCCTTGCCGAAGTAACCGGAGTGCATCACGGCGTAGTGGCTGCTGTACGGCCTGGGGAAGAGAGCTTCAAGGCAGCCGTAATCATGCATGTCGCAACCCCGCTCAACACTCATCCCTATGTTGTCTGTGCCCAGAAATGCCGGACATACCCCATGGATGTCGTCAGTATACGTCCAGGTGACGAGCACATTCGGGCCGGAAAGCGTCTGGCCGGGATCAATACAGCAAGGAGTCAGGCAGAGCGCTGGGTCAACGGGAATCTCAATCCACCCGGAGTTTCCCTGAAGCCCCAGCGGCCCGCTGTCCCAGAGAGGGGGACCCAACGGGCATCCGTTCTCGTCCGCGCAGTATACTTCCATTTCGGCCGACATGAACCCACAGTAGATTGGGCCGGTTCCGGTGAAATCGAGCACGCGGATCAATTCCAGAGTCTGGCATGCCGCGGGATCGCAAGGGGAGAAGCCCGACATTGAATTATCACCTATCTGGAACCAGGTTCCCACTACATCTCCCTGCTCGAATTCCCAACCCCACCACCATGAGTAAGTGGGGCAGGGGATGAAGTAATAGTAGTTGAGAGCGCAGCCATCCAGGGACTCCATCCCGAAGTCGTCGCGGAATTCATAGGCCCTGCCCTCAAGGGCAAGTGCCGGGGCCGTCCCAAGCAGTACCGCGCAGGCCGCAAGCACCATCGCACGGGTTCTCATTGCAGTCCTCCTTCATCGGTACATGGACTTGATATTGCCCCAGGTGGCCGGCTCGGTCTCCGAGGGGCCGTAACACGTCAGGTATATCCTCCAGGCCAGTTCTATGTACCCGTAGTCGGTGGCATCGGGCGTGGTGTCGCGCCCGTCCTTGAACCACTGCGGAGGGCAGTATGTGAAGTCCTGGCCATAGAAGCCCGAGTGCATGGTGGTGTAATAGCTGTTATAAGGCCTGGGGTAGATGCTCGAAAGGCAGCTGATGTCATGCATTTCGCAGCCGGCCTCGAGGTTGGAGCTGACGTTGTCGGTGCCCCACTCCGGGTAGAAGTGGTGTCTGCCGACATGTTTGGCTGTTATGAGTACTCTGGGTGCCGACGGCTCGCCGCCCGGGATGACGGAGCAATCGCATATGCTCAGGGGAGGATCCACAGAAATGTAGTTCCACCCAAATCCCGTCTTCCAGGGACCCATAGACCAGAGCGAGGGACCGACGGGGCAGCCGTATTCGTCGCAGCAATAAATATCGAATTCCACCTCGTGATGAGACGGGTACGGAATGCCGTATCCGGTGAAGTCCAGGACCCGGAACATGTCCAGCGTATGGCATTCGTCCGGGTCACAGGCTGTGCCTGTAGCCATTGAAATGTCACCGACCTGAAAGAAGGCCCCGACTATGTCATCTTGCTCCCAGCCCTCGAAACTCCAGAACCATGAGTACGTCGGGCAGGGTATGTAGTAGTAGTAGTTGAGATAGCAGTCTTCCAGGGACTCCATCCCGAAATCCTCTCTGATCTGGTACGCCCTGCCATCAAAGCTCAACGCGGGACAGGCGGATACGATTACTGCGAAGACGACGGTGAATGCAATAAGAGTATTCCGCATCGCCGGACCTCCTTGATCCTCATATCTTCTGCTCGCTCGCCCTGTAAGCTCGCACGGTCTGATTATACCACGCCGTCCCCCGGTATTCAATCCCATTTCTTGACGCTTGGGCCGGCGCTGTGTTACCTTGCACAAAACACATGAAACCGGAGACATCCTCAAATGCTGGATCCCAAATTCATCCGGGCCAATCCCGACGCCGTCAGGGAGGCGGTGAGGAACAAGCTCGAGAAGGTCGATATCGACGAATTCCTGAAACTCGACGGGGAGCGCCGCGACCTCCTTCAGGAAGCCGACGCCCTCAAACAAGAGCGCAACACCGTCTCGGAGGAGATCGCCCGCGATAAGAAGCAAGGCGGCGACCCCAGGGCAAAAATCGAGGAGATGCGCGCGGTCTCGGCCAAGATCAAGAACCTTGACGGCATGCTCAAGCAAGTCGAGGAGAAGATCGACTCCGTGCTCATGTGGGTCCCCAACATGCCGCATCCGGACGTGCCCGTGGGGAGGGATGAGAACGACAACCAGGTAGTGCGAGAGTGGGGCTCGCCTCCGGAGTTCGACTTCGAGCCCAGGCCCCACTGGGACGTCGCCGAGGCCCTTGACATGGTCGATTTCAAGCGCGGCGCGACCGTAGCCGGTAGCAATTTCGTCATCTTCAAGGGGAAGGGCGCGAAGCTCGTGCGCGCGCTGATGTCGTTTATGCTGGACATGCATATCGAGAAGCACGGGTACAGGGAAATCTGGCCCCCGTGTATTTCCAACCGCGAGGCAATGTTCGGTACGGGCCAGCTTCCCAAGCTGGAAGAGGACATGTATCACGCCCCCATCGACGACTTCTTTCTCATACCGACCGGGGAGGTGCCGCTGACCAACCTCCACAGGGGCGAGATCCTGGACGGAGAAGATCTTCCACTCCGCTACACGGCTTACACCCCTTGCTTCAGGCGGGAGGCCGGCTCGTACGGCAAAGACACGCGGGGGCTTCAGCGCGTGCACCAGTTCGACAAGGTGGAGCTCGTCAAGCTCGTCAGGCCCGAAACCAGCTATGACGAACTCGAGTCGCTGGTCGCCGACGCCGAGGACGTTCTCCGGGCTCTGGGACTGGCATACCGCGTCAACATGCTGTGCACGGGTGAGCTCTCCTTCGCCGCCGCCAAGTGCTACGACCTCGAAGTCTTCGCGCCGGCTCACAAGAGATGGCTGGAAGTCTCGTCCTGCTCCAACTTCGAGGACTTCCAGGCGCGGCGCACCGGCATCAGGTTCAGGCCCGCCAGGGGGGAGAAGGCGCAGTTCGTTCATACCCTCAACGGTTCCGGAGTGGCCTTCCCGAGGGCTATCATCGCGATACTGGAGACCTATCAGACCCGGGACGGAAAGGTGCGGGTGCCGGACGTCCTCGTCCCCTATATGGGCGGGCTGGAGGTCATCGAATAGACCCCTGTTACGGGTGAGCAAAGTGCGATTTCTGGTAGACCGGACAGCCGGGAAACTGGCCCGTTATATGAGAATCCTGGGGATCGATACGGACTATATCGCGACCTGCGACATGCCGCCTATCGTCAAGCTCGCGAGGCAGTCGGGACGCACGGTGGTGACCCGTAACGCGCGGCTCGTCGACCGGCTGGGCGGCGGCCTTCTTCTTAAGAGCGACGCGCTGTCTGAACAGGTGACGCAGGTCGTGCGGACCGTCGGCGAGGAAAACCTCGCTCCGTTCACCCGTTGCAGCGTCTGTAACGAGAAGCTCAAACGCGTGGAGAAGGAGAGCCTTAAGGGAAGGATACCCGAATACGTATATGAGACGCAGGACGAGTTCGCCACCTGCCCTTCATGCGGAAGATACTACTGGAAGGGAACGCATTGGGATAAGATGAAAGAGGACATCGAGAGAATGGTGGGAGGTTGATCTTGAGATGACGACAGTCGGAGAGAGAGTCAAAGGCATGATACCGGTGCTCAAGGTGGAGGGCGAGACCGTCCCCGAGGTCTGGGAGCGGGCGGTCATTCTCTGCTGGAACGAAGGCATAAGCATCAGGACCGAATACGACCGTCCCGACGACCCGCCCAGCAGGGACTGCTCCATGATCATGGTGATGAATGACCCTCTGGGCGAGCCCCGCATCCACAGGGCCTTTCCCGGCGGGCTCGAGGACCTTGAGGTATACCGGCTCGAGGTCGTGGACGGAATACACGACGACTGGATCAAGCCGGAAGAGGGCAAGTGGAGCTACACCTATCACGAGCGGCTGTATTCGTATCCGCACGCGGAAGGCGCAGAGCGCATTGACCAGATGGCCTACATCGCCGACAAGCTCTCGAAGGCCCCCTATTCTCGGCGGGCCCAGGCCATTACCTGGGTGGTCAAGACCGACAGGTTCTTCGAGGACCCACCCTGCCTGCAGAGGATATGGTGCAGGCTCATGGACGAGGGCGACCGGTCGGTTCTCAATATGAACGTCCACTGGCGGTCGAGAGACGCCTACAAGGCCGCTTTCATGAATCTATTCGCGCTCACAGACCTCATGCGCCGCATGGCCGGGGAGATAGAGGAGAAAATCGGCAGGCCGGTCGCCTGCGGCAGGTACGCCGAGTTCGTGGACAGCTTCCATATCTACGGATCCTACTTCAAGGAGTTCGAGGGCTTCCTCAAGACAGTCGAGAAGCGCAAGTTCGAGGACCGGGTCTGGGACTCGAGTTTCGCAGAACCGGTTTTCGAGGAGGCAAGGAAGAAAGTCGCCGACGGCACCTGGAACTGGCGCGAGCAGAGCGAGTAACAACAAGTGTGTGCTGTGTACCGCCGCGCACGCGACCGGAGAGAGGGAGGGTAGACCGTGAGGCTGCGCGCAATTGTGAACGTGACCGGCGCCAGGACTTACACCTTCATCGCCGCGATGATATTGGTCGTACTGATATTCGCTTACACGTATTCCCTGGTGAGGAGCTTCGAGGTGCAGACGAACACCCTGACGAGAGTGTTCGCCAAGTTCTGCGCCGCCGCGACCTATCCCGCGACGCGCGACGAGGAAGTGCGCTACATCTTCGACGAGATAATAAAGGACATCAACTTCCCCATCGTCATCACCGACCCGAGAGGCGTGCCCTACACCTGGAAGAACGTCGGGGAGCATATCAGCGCCGACGATGTCAGCTGGGACCTCTTCGTGGATACAAACCCGGCCGACCCGCCGCCGGGGACCATGAGCGAGATAATAGCGGTCGTGAACGAAATGGACGCGCGCAACCAGCCGGTACTCATGTTTGATCCCGTGACCGGCAGGTTCCTGGGCAGCGTGCACTACGGGGAGCCGGCGATCACAAGCGGCCTCAAATGGCTTCCGCTTGCGTCCGGGGCGCTGCTCGCCGTATTCATACTAATGAGTTATCTGGGCCTCCGCGGAATAATCGTCGGCGAGCGCAGATCGATATGGGTGGGCATGGCCAAGGAGACGGCGCATCAGCTTGGAACGCCCCTGTCGTCGCTCATGGGTTGGGTGCAGATTCTCAAGGAGCACTCGGCCGACGACCGCACGCGGCGGGCCGTACACGAGATGGAAAGCGACATCATGCGCCTCACCAAGATCGCCTCGCGTTTCGGCAAAGTCGGCTCGCCGCCCAGGCTCGACATGGAAGACGTGGTGGAGATCGCGCGCAGCGCCGTCGACTATCAGAAGAAGCGCCTCCCTTCGCTCGGCAAGGAAGTGGAGATCAAGGAGCATTACGGCAACGTGCCCAGGACGCTGGTCAACACCGACCTCCTGGAGTGGGCCGTGGAAAACCTCGTCAAGAACGCCATCGACGCCCAGGACAAGTCCAGGGGCATCGTTGAAGTCAGAACCACTTATATTCCCCAGAAGCACGTGGTATCAATAGAGGTTGAGGACAACGGCAGGGGAATGGACCAGAAGAGCTCCAAGAAGATATTCGATCCCGGCTTCACGACGCGCAAGGGCGGCTGGGGGCTGGGACTCCCGCTTGCGAGGCGCGTCGTGGAAGAGTACCATGGAGGCAAGCTGAGACTGGTAAGAACGACCCCCGGGCGGGGCTCGCTCTTCGTCATAGAGATCCCCGCGGTATGATGCGGGGCGCTGAGCGCGGCACAGCGAGGTGACCGGAAACATGGCTGAATCCAAGACAACTATACTCTGGGTGGACGATGAGATAGATCTCCTCAAGAGCCACATCCTATTTCTTGAGGAAAAGGGCTATGAAGTAATACCGGTCTCCAACGGGGAAGACGCGGTGCGCATCGTCGCCACGAAGCCTCCCAACATAATGCTGCTCGACCAGATGATGCCCGGCCTTGACGGCATATCGACTTTCTTGAGAGTAAAGGAGGTCAACCAGGCCGTGCCGGTCATCATGATCACCAAGATAGAAGAGGACGAGCTCATCGACGAAGCCTTGAGAAAGCGCATAGATGACTTCCTGTTGAAGCCCGTAAACCCCGTCCAGATACTCTCGGCGGTAAGGAGGATACTGGAAAGCAAGGCCATTCGCGAGAAGGAGCTCTCCCGCGAGTACGTGGATCACTTCAACGAGATAGAGGCGATGAAGTCCGCGGCGGAGGGGTGGGAGGACTGGATAAATATACATGAGAGGCTGAGCGAATGGGACAACATCCTGGATGAGTTCCCCGACAGCGGGCTCATGCAGACTCACCTGGACCAGCGGCGGCAGTGTAACGTCGACTTCAGCATGTTCGTCGAGAAGAACTACCGGACCTGGGTCAATGACGGCGAGAGACCGAGGTTCTCAGTAGACATAGTAAAGGATTTCGTCGCTCCCCACAGGCGTGAAGGCCGCAGGGTGTATTTCATAGTGATCGACTGCCTCAGGCTTGACCAGTGGCTGGCCATACAGCCGATGCTCGAGCCCTATTACAATGTCCGGTTAGACCACTATTACTCCATCCTCCCGACGGCGACGCCCTACTCGCGGAACGCGATATTCAGCGGCCTGTTCCCGAGCGAGATCGCATCGGTCCACCCGCAGTACTGGAACGAGCAGGAAGACGATGAGGTCGGCAAGAACCGCTTCGAGAGGCAGCTCATGGACGCGCAGCTCAAGAGGATGGGGCTCGCCGTGACCCCGCCCGTCAAGTATCTCAAAGTATACGATGCCGATGAAGCCCAGCTGGTTAAGCGCCAGATCCCCACGCTGGGGAATTTGCCGATGGTGGCCCTGGTTTTCAACTTCGTGGACATTGTCGCGCACAGCCGGTCGGAGATGCGGATATTGCAGGAGATCCTCCCCAACGAATCGGCTTACCGCAGCTTCACCCGGTCCTGGTTCGCCCATTCGCCGCTCCTGGATATAATGAAGGCCGTAGCCCAGGAGGACGCTGTGGTTGTGGTCACGACGGACCACGGTTCGGTGCTGGTGAGAAGGTCGGCCAAGGTGCTGGGCGACCGGGATACCTCGACCAACGTCCGGTACAAGTACGGCAACAACCTGAACACCGACGCTCGCCAGGCGCTCTATATAAAGGCCCCGCTGGACTATAAGCTCCCCGCCGAAGGGCTCAACAAGAACTACATCGTCGCCAAGGAGGATTTCTACTTCGTCTATCCCACCAATTTCCATGAGTACGAAAGGTACTTCAGGGACAGTTTCCAGCATGGCGGGATATCCTTAGAGGAGATGGTCCTCCCATGCGTGACTCTCGAGCCGAAGAGATAGGGCAGTGTTTGAAATAGCGGAGTTCCTTTCCACATCACCCGAAGAAACCTCCCGCCTCGGCGAGCGGCTGGCGGCTCACCTGAGAGCCGGCGACGTCGTGGCCCTGACGGGGGCAATTGGGGCGGGCAAATCCCTTTTCGCCAGGGCCGTTGCCGGAGGCCTCGGCGTCGACGTGACGATGACGAGCCCGAGTTTCGTAATCGTGGCTTCTTACGAAGGCGGCGAGGACGGCCCCGATGTTAACCACATCGACCTCTACCGGTTGCACGATTACGGCGAGGCCCTGGCCGCGGGCGTAGGCGACGCCGTCCGCTCGGATGCCGTGAGCCTGGTGGAGTGGGCGGATCATGTGCCCGAAGTCCTGCCGGCCGAGAGGATTGAAATACGATTCGAGCCGGGCAGGGGAGTCGATGAGAGACTTATCGCCATCGAGCCCTCTGGCTATGATCTGGGCGCGAGGCTGTTTGATTTCATGAGGGCAATAATAAAGGAGCGTTTCAGTTGAGAGTGCTTGCGATAGAGACGACGGGGGCCGTGGGCAGCTTCGCAATAGTCCGGGGCCCGGCGGCGGGCCCGGGGCCAGGCGCGGGGGATGAGACCGGGCCCGAAATCGTCGCCGAGACAAACCGGGACATATTGGGCCGGCACGTGGAGATGAGCGTCGATATAGTGAGGGAAGTGCTGGATGAGGCCGTTGTGCGGCTCGAAGACCTCGACGGGCTGGCGGTGTCGCTCGGCCCGGGTTCCTTCACCGGCCTCAGGGTCGGCCTCGGCATTGCCAAGGGGCTCTGCGTAGGCGCCGGCCTCCCGCTTGCCGGCGTGCCGACGCTTGACTGCCTGGCCCGCCCTCTGGCCGGCCGCGGCGGCATGGTGGCGACGGCCAGGGACGCGAGGAGGGGCGAGATATATTGCTCCCTGTACAGGCCGGGCCAGGGCGGGCTGGAGCGGCTCACCGCCTATATGTCGCTTGCGCCGGAAGACCTCATTGAAGAGATTCAGGCCATGCGGGGCACCCCGGGCGAGCGCGTCACGCTCGTGGGCGACGCCATCGCCACATACGGCGATATACTGCTGAGAATGCCGGGCGAGGTTGACTTCGCCCCCGAGGATATGTGGAATGTAAAGGCCTCGGTGGTCGGGGCCGTCGGGCTGGAGCACCTGGCGTCGGGGCTTGTGCTTGACATGGACTCGGCTGAGCCGATTTACGTCAGGCCCTCCGAGGCCGAACGCATGCGAAAGGGCCTCAAGTGAGATGTGACAGGATGACGGGCGGCAAGAGACCCGCCATCAGGCGGATGCGCGAGGAAGACATCGACGAGGTTTACCGCATCGAGGAGGACCTCTTTCCCATGCCATGGCCCAGGCGGAGCTTCGTCTTCGAGGTGGGAAACGAAAAAACCTCATATGCAATAGTCGCCGCCGAGGATAACGTCATCATAGGCTACGCCATCGGCTGGTTCGTGGGCGACGAGCTCCATATAGGCAACGTCGCGGTGAGGAGGGACCGGCAGGGCGCCGGCGTCGGCAGGGACCTCCTGGAGGGCTTTCTGCGTGAGGCTTCGGCGAGGGACGCGTCCTGCGTCACGCTCGAGGTCAGGGCGAGCAACGTAAAGGCAATCGCGCTTTACCGCAGGTACGGCTTCAGGGGGATAGCCATCCGGAGGAACTACTACACGGACAACGGCGAGGATGCGCTTGTCATGCTCGCCGAGCCCGGTAAGGAGAGCGGCCATGGGGGACCAGAGGCCACTGCCTCGGAATGAGATAAGAGAGGCGACGGCCTTTCTCTCGCGGGGACTTACGTCCAGGGCGCGCTTAGGCGTGGTGCTCGGCTCGGGTCTCGGCGAGGTGAGATCGGCCTTTCGCGTCAGAAGGCGGATCGACTGCGCCGACATCCCCGGCTTCCCCGTGTCCACCGTCGCGGGGCACCGTGGCGAACTCCTGCTGGCCGAGCGCGGCAGGAAGAGGGTGTGGATAATGGACGGCCGCGTCCACCGTTACGAGGGCCACCCCTTCTCGCGCGTTACGATTTTCGTTCACGTGCTGGCGGCCCTCGGAGTCAAGACCATGATAATAACCAACTCGGCGGGCGGCGTGGGGCCGGGCATAGAGACCGGCGACCTGATGCTGATAGAGGACCATATCGATCTTCTGTGGGGAAGCCTGAGCGAGCTCTCCCACAGGCCGGCTGTCGTTCACAAGCCCTATTACTCCCCGGGGCTTATAGCGCTGGCCGAAGATGTGGCGCGCAGGGAGAAGGTCGAGCTCAAGAAGGGGACGCTGCTCGCTACCACCGGCCCGACCTACGAGACGCGGGCGGAAGCTCGTTTCGCGCGGGAGGTCGGAGCCTGCGCCGTATCCATGTCCACCGTGCCCGAAGTTACCGTCTGCCACCAGCTGGGAATCGGCGTGCTGGGGATATCTTTGATCACGAACATTGCGGCGCATCACGGCGGCGGGCATCAGAAAGTTATAGACTTTGCGGCGAGAGCAAGTAAGAATCTGGGTAAGGTGATATCGGGCGTAATAGACTCCCTGTAGCCGGGCCACGCCCAGGCGGGAGGATATATGAGCTGGTTCAGGCGAATTGAGAAGGGCCTGAAGGGGAACGACAAACGCGACCTGCCTGACGGGCTGTGGCGGAAGTGCGACGCCTGCGGCGAGATAATGTATGAGCGCGTTATCGAGCGCAATGTATGGACCTGCATGAAATGCGGCCATCACTTCATTATCTCGGGCCACCAGTACGCCTCGATACTTGCCGACCAGGGCACCTTCGAGGAAATGGACGCCGGCATGAGGTCCACCGACCCGCTGGGCTTCAAAGACTCAAAGAGATACACCGACCGCATCCGCTCGTCCACCAGGAAGACGGGGCTTAACGAGGCCGTCGTGTCGGGAGTCTGCAAGATAGGCGATCATCCGGCGGTCGTGGCCGCGCTGGATTTCAAGTTCATGGGCGGCAGCATGGGCTCGGTCGTGGGCGAGAAGGTGGCCCGCGCCACAAGGCGGGCGGTGGAGGACAAGAGGGCCCTGGTGATAGTCTCGTCATCGGGCGGCGCCAGGATGCAGGAGGGCATACTCTCGCTGATGCAGATGGCCAAAACGAGCGCCTGGCTCACGCGGCTCTCGGATGGACACCTCCCCTACATTTCCATACTCACCCATCCAACGACCGGGGGAGTAACGGCGAGCTTCTCCATGCTCGGGGATATCATCATAGCCGAGCCCGGCGCCCTCGTGGGCTTTGCGGGCCCCAGGGTGATACAGCAGACCATCAATCAGGACCTTCCAGAGGGGTTCCAGCGCGCCGAGTTCCTCCTAGAGCACGGCCAGGTGGACATGGTGGTGGCCCGGCCGAGGATGAAGAAGACGGTGGTGGGGCTCCTGGACTTCTTCGGCGACATGGACAGGCCGGCGGAGGGCAGGGGAAGGCCGGCCATATTAACGACCCCGCCGCATATCCAGGTGAAGGCGGGCGGAACCGACGGGAATGGGTAGAAAGTCCTCTTACCGCTCTTCACTTGACTTCCTCCTCAATCTCCAGCGTTCGGGAATCAAGCTGGGCCTCGACAGGACCGTTAACCTCCTGGACGCCATAGGCAATCCCCAGGAACACTTCCGGAGCGTGCATATAGCCGGAACGAACGGCAAGGGCTCCGTGGCCGCCTACATGAATTCCATCCTGTATCATGCCGGCCTGACGAGCGGCCTCTTCACCTCCCCGCATCTCGTCGAGTATACCGAGAGGGTGCGCGTCAACGGCGAGGCCATATCCCGCTCAGACCTCAGGTCGATCGTCTCGGACATCGCCGGCGCCGTGGCAAGCACGGAGGCGAGTTTCTTCGAAGCCACCACGGCGGTGGCGTTTGAACAGTTCCGCCGCAGGCGGGTCGATATGGCGGCGGTTGAAGTGGGGATGGGGGGGCGGCTGGACTCCACCAATGTGCTAACCCCCGAGCTCACGGCAATAACCTCAATCGATTTCGACCATATGCGCTACCTGGGCAAGACGCTCGGCCTGATAGCCGGCGAAAAAGCGGGCATTCTCAAGCCCGGAGTGACGGTGGCCACGGCCGCGCTCAAGAAAGGGGCCAGGGAGGCGGTGATGAAAATCGCAAGGTCGCGCCGCTCCAGAGTCTACGAGATCGGCCGCCATGCGCGGTTCGAGATGCTCGGCATGGATATAGGAGGATGCTACTTCGAGTACCGCGGCCTCAGGGGCAGGCGTCTCCTCAGAACCGGCATGCCCGGCTGGCACCAGGCTGAGAACGCCAGCCTCGCGGTTCTGTGCGCCGAACTGCTTATGGAGCGGGGAGTGGCGCTCTCGGACCGCGCGATCGAGAGAGGCGTGGAAGCGGCCCTCTGGCCGGGGCGCCTGCAGGTTCTCTCGGAAGACCCCCTCATCATAGTCGACGGCGCTCACAATGTCGCGGGAGCGAGGATGCTGGCGAGGTCCCTGGAGGACATGGGCGTATTCCCGGCGATCACCGTGTTCGCGGTGCTGCGGGACAAGCGCTACAAGGACATGCTGAAGCATATAGCGAGCGTTACCCGCAGTTTCATCTTCACCAGGGCCGAGAACCCCCGCGCGCTGCCCGTCGCGAGGCTCAGGCAGGCCGCAGGAGAGCTGGGCCTCAAGTCGAGCGGCGTTGGACGCGTCGACCGCGCGGTCGACCGGGCGCTCGGACGGCTCGGCGAGGGCGACGCTCTCCTCATCTCGGGTTCGCTATTCGCGATCGGCGAGGCCATGCAACATATGGGTTTCGAACCCCAGCGCGTTCGGTTATGTTAATCTTGACACCTGAATAGCGGGAAGCTATACTCAATCCGCTTATACTCAATCCGGTCGGAGGCAGAAATGGCGGAAGTCGTTCTGGACAAGGTCACCAAGGTATTCGGAAGCAAAGTGGTCGCGGTCGACGAGGCCAGCATAACCATCGCGGACAAGGAGTTCGTCGTGCTGGTTGGCCCCTCGGGTTGCGGCAAGTCCACCTTCTTGAGGATGATCGCCGGCCTGGAGGAAGCTACCAGCGGGGAAATCTACATCGACGGCAAGATGGTGAACAACGTCGCTCCCAAGGACAGGGATATCGCGATGGTGTTCCAGAATTACGCCCTCTATCCCCATATGACCGCGTTTGACAACATGGCCTTCGGCCTCAAGCTGAGGAAATACCCCAAGGACGAGATAGCCGGGCGCGTGAGGGAAGCGGCCCAGATACTGGGGATAGAGAACCTCCTGGACCGCAAACCCAAGGAGCTTTCGGGCGGCCAGAGACAGCGCGTGGCCGTGGGGCGCGCCATCGTGCGGAAACCCAAGGTGTTTCTGTTCGACGAGCCGCTCTCGAACCTGGACGCCAAGCTCCGTGTGCAGATGAGAACGGAGATCGAAAAACTGCACAACCGCCTGCAGACCACCATGATCTACGTTACGCATGACCAGATCGAGGCCATGACCATGGGCACCAGGATCGTCGTCCTGAAGGACGGTCTCATACAGCAGGTCGCCGACCCCATGACTCTCTACGACGCCCCCGTCAACAGGTTCGTGGCCGGGTTCATCGGGAGTCCCGCGATGAACTTCGCTCACGGCAAGATGGCGGGAGACGGCGAGGCCGTCTTCGAAGAGGGCACGTTCAATGTCCCGCTGCCGGCGGAAATACGGGGCAAGCTCTCGGATTACAAGGGCAAGGACATCATATTCGGCGTGCGACCCGAGGACCTTCACGCCAGGCCGCCGGAGGGAGCGGGAGAGCCGGTCTCGTTCAAGGCCACGGTGGAGGTGGTCGAGCCGATGGGAAACGAAATTTTCGTGTACGTGACGACCGGGAATACGCCGGCCGTCGCCAGGCTGACCACGAGGAAAGAGATTACGCCTGGCTCCCAGATCGAGCTTTTCATAGACATGCGCAGGATTCACTTCTTTGACGCCGGGAGCGAGGCCACTATAGTCTGATAATACAGGGAAGAGCCTGCATATTTGTCTCGCCAGAGAAAGGTTGTCGGCTTCGCCATGAGGGTCATCTTCCCCTGCCTGGTTCTGCTCTTTATCTTATCCCCTGTCCGGGCCGCAGAAGAGGTGTTTGACGTTTCCGCCGACAGGCTGTACGGCCGCCGCACAGCGGAAACCGAGATCGTCGTCCTCAAGGACAATGTCAGGATAGTCCACGGCTCCACAGTCGCAACCGCCGACAGCGGCTTCTACGACAAGGCCTCCGAGACCCTCAAGCTCACGGGCAGAGCGCGCGTCATGGAAGGGCCCGTGGAGGTGCGCGGAGACGAGTGCGTATACTTCAGGCGGGAGAGGAAGGTTATCTTCCCCCGCGGCATGCAGGCCCTGGACAGCCTCTCGATGGTCCTGGCCGACAGCGGATCGTATGAGCTCGATATGGAAGTGCTCGATGTCCGCGGCAACGTCTACTACGTAGAGGGCGACCGCACCATCGAGGCCGACCGCGCCGTCTACCATCGCAAGTCCGAGTTCATAGAGGCCGTGGGCTCCGTGGTCGTAGTCGATGCCGGCTATGGGGCCACGCTCAGGGCCGAATACGTGACCTATGACCGGCTGGCGGGATACGGCATAGCCGTCGGGAACCCCGTGCTCGAGCTGAATAGCACGAGAACGGCGGTTGAGCCGGAATCGCAGGGGCCCTCCGGCGAATCCGTGGAGGGCGAGCCGGCCGACAGCGCGTCCGCCGCGGCAACCGGCCCCGTGCCCGGTGTCGCGCCCGTACCGGGACCCCGGGCGGCCGAGCCCGCGGCTGAAGAGCCCATCACGGTGAGCTCGGATTCCATGGAGGTCTTCGTAGACGAGCACAGGGCCGTGGCCGTTGGTAATGTGAAGATAGTCCGCGGGAGCGTCGTGGGGACGGGCGGCACGGCCATTTTCCTCGACGATGAAGACAGGACGATACTGACCGGCAGCCCCCTGCTCGTAGACGGCGAGAGCTCTTTAAGCGGCAATACCATAACCATGTTCAGCACGGGCAACGAAATATCCCGCCTCGAGGCGGCGGGAACCGCCAAGTCGGTATATCTGACCGAGGGCGGGGAGACGAGCGAGCTGACGGGCGAACATATCACTTTCTCGTTCACGCAAGGGGATCTCAACCGCATGTTCGTGGACGGCTCGGCGAAGGGCATATTCTACCCGCCCGAGGCGGACTCGGCCGCTTCGGATTACAGCAACGAGGTTGCGGGCGAGACCATCACCATCACATTCGCAGGCAGGGAGGCCGAGAGCGCCGTGGTGACGGGGGGAGTCAAGGGCTCTTACAGAATACAGGGCGACGAGTCCGAGGAGCCGGTCACATACGAATGCGACAAGCTGATTTATCAGGTCACAAGCGCGGTCATGGTCCTTGACGGCAACGCGAGGGTCAAGTACGGCAATACGCGGCTCAATTCGCCGCTCATCGAATACGACTCGCGTTCGTATGTGCTCTTCGCGCCATCGGAACCGGAGCTCTGGGAGGGCGAAGACAGGATCACGGGCACCTCGCTTGCATACAATCTGAAGACCCGCCGGGGATCCATCTCCGGCGGCGGCACCAATTACGAGAAGGGCTATTACACCGGCGAGCTTGTGAGGAAGGTGGGCGAGCGGGAGCTCAACGTATCCAAGGGCACTTACACCACCTGTGAGCATACGGATGACCCCCACTATTCCTTCACTTCAAGCAAGATGAAGGTCTACCTGGACGACAAAGTCATAGTCAAGCCGGTCGTACTGAGGGTGCGCGGCATGCCGGTCTTCTGGCTCCCGTTCTACATGTTCCCGATAAAGAAGGGGCGCCACTCGGGCATACTTATGCCCCGGGTCGAATTCGGGTTCGACGAGGGCAAGGGGCGCTTCGTGCGGAACATCGGTTACTACTACGCTCCCAACGACTACTTGGATTTCTCGCTCTGGGGCGATTACTACGAGGACGACCGCTGGCTCCTGCATCTGGATTCCAGATACAAGCTCAGGTACGTGCTGAGCGGGGGATTCAATGCCTCATTTACCCAGGAGCTCGACACCGAGAACCGGAGGTGGGACCTGGAGGGCAGGCACAGCCAGGAGATCGGCGAGGGAGGGAAGCTGGTAGTCCAGGCCGACTTCGTCAGCGATGAGAAATACCGTACGGAGACCAGCGAGAACCTGGAGAAGTCCCTGAGGCGCATCCTGGAATCGAGCGTTTCCTATACGCAGAGATGGGAGAAGAGCAGCCTCAGCATAGCCGCGGACAGGAAGGAGAACCTGGACACGGGCGAGATCACGCAGAAGCTCCCTACCTTCAACTACCTTACGAACAGGCGCACCCTCATTGAGGCGTCGCCGGGCGAGAACCGGGTGCACCAGGGCACGTATATTTCAGGGAACCTGACTTTCAGCAACACCTCCAGCGAAACGGAGGATGACAGGGCCGACAGGCAAAGGGCCCAGCTCAACGCCGCCATTTCGTCCAACCTGAGATTCGCCGACGGCAATCACATTCTCAAGAACTCGTCCGTGCTCTCAACCGACAGAAAGCCCGGCAACGAGTGGTGCGCCGGATGCGACTCCACGATGCGGGCACACAGCGCCTTCAATAACAGGACGGACTTCACCTTCAGGGTGAACCCGTGGGCGTCGTTGAACGTAAATCCCAACGTGGCGGCTGCGATAACGGTCTACGATGAGGACATCGAGGGCCAGCGCCTCCCGTTGAGGTTAATATACTGGTATTCGATAGCCTCCAACATCACCTTCTACAGAACCTTCAACACCAACCTGGGGGGCCTCAAAGCGCTGCGGCACGTGTTCCTGCCCTCGATAAACTACATACATCGCCCCGACTTCTCGGAGTATTCGGGCAGGTTCTACAGCCTGCCCGGCGTAGGGGCCAGCGTGAACAAGTCCATGACCATGAGTATCACGCTCGAGAACAGGTTCCAGGCCAAGATCGGCAGCGGAGAGGACGTAAAGAAGCTGAACAACTTCCTGACACTGACAACCTCTACCACGGCCGACTTCCTCTACAAGGAAAAGGGAGCCGAAACGCCCTTCTCCACTTTGAACTCGTCGCTCAGGTTCTACCCGCCCGGAGGGGTGAGATTCGACATCAACTTCACAAATGACCCCACGGACCTCTCCTTCGAAACGCTCAATCTCACCACGAGGTTCGCCTATACGGGCAAAGGTGCGCTGCTCCCGGGTTTTGAGGACCCCGATCGCCAGAACTTCGAAAGCATGAGGGATCTGACCGGCCAGACGCCATCCTACCAGTTCAACGAGCCCACGGCCAATCCCTGGAACGTATCCGTAATATACCGCCTCAACCGGACGTTCGAGACGGGGACGCAGGCCCAGTGGCTCGAGATCCAGACGGGCTTCAACCTGTCCCGGAACTGGCGGGTGGACTACAGCAACCGCTATGACATCACGCAGCGCGAAATGGCCTACCAGGAGTTCTCGATATACCGGGACCTGCACTGCTGGCAGGCCAGATTCGTGCGCCGCTTCCAGAACGGCAACTGGCAGTATTACTTCCGCGTCAACCTCAAGGCCCATCCCGACCTCTACGCCGAGCGCGGCCTCCGGTCGCTCGACCGCGCGTATTAACGGGCTTGACCCAGTGCCGGCTTTGCTGTAGGTTTTGCTGGAACATTGCCCCGCCGGAGGGGTTTCAAGGTCTGTGTGATCGACGAAAAGGTGACTCACTTGGGCAAATCCCTGTGCGTAGGACTGGTTTTCTGGGTAGTTTTCTGCGGGGCGGCCTCTGCGGCCGTCAACTGGCATACGACCGATATCGACGTCGGGCGTATTTACAGGGACGAGCCGCAGAAGATGTCCTTCGGCTTCGTGAACGCGTCGGATGAGACCCTCTATATTTATGATATCGAGCCCTCATGCGACTGCACCAACGCCCAGGCCATACCCGCGGCGGTGCCTCCCCATAACTCGGGCGAGATAATGGCCTTCTTCGATCCAATGGGTTATGAGGGCAAGGGCAGGATAACCGAGTTCATCCGGCTCGCGACAAGCGACCCGGAGACCCCTGATGCGGAGCTTTACTTTACGGTTGACGTCGGCGTGGGCCCCGAGCCCGAGCCCCGCGCCCTCAATTTCGGGAGGATATGCAGGGGCAGTTCCGACACGCTGGCTCTGGTCGTGCGCCCGGGCTCGGACGACGATCTTGAGATACTCGGCTTCGAAAGCGAAACCGAGTGCGTGCATATAACCCGGGTGGGCCCCCATAAGGGCGGGGGCGAGGAGTTCAGGGCCATCGTCTGCAACCTGGACTGCAGGGGCGCGGTGTCGAGCTACGTCAACATCAAGACGGCGGACCCGAAGCGGGAAGTCATCAGGGTGGCGGTTAACGCAAACCTCATGGGGACTATAGTGATCGAGCCGGAGGTCATCGCCTTCGGGCCCACGCTGCCCGGGAAAGAGGTGGCGCAGAAGGTCAGGGTCTATTGCACCGAAAACCAGCGATTCGAGATAGGGAAGGTCACCTGCACGGCGAATTCGATCGATTGCAGCGTCACGCTTGCCGAAGAATACGTCTACGAGCTCAGAGTGGCCATTAAGGGAGACGCGCCAGCGGGGCGGGTCTCCGGACAGATACTCATAGAGACCGACTGTGAAAGCCAGCCCCTCCTGACCGCTAAGGTCACGGGCTATGTAAGGAGCGCGGATAAGTGACGGAAATACTGACGCGGGCGGTGAAAGAGGCCGTCATCATCGTGATCATAGTCGTAATAGTCGCCATGGTGGTGAACCGCGCGCGGGATGAGGGAATCCCCCTTATTGCGGACGCGGAGACCTTCCGGGTGCAGACCAATGCCGAGTTCCTGGTCGCCGGTGACGCCAGGGCGTATTTCGATGACGGGTCCGGGATCTTCCTTGATGCCCGCGAGGAGCGCCTCTTCGCCGCGGAGCATATAGAAGGGGCCCTCAACGTCCCTTCCACGGGCGGCGGTGTGGACGAGATGGCCTACATGGTCCCGGCGGACCCCGTGCTCATCTGCTATTCGGCCGAGAGCACCGAGCGCGAGGCCGGGGTGATAGCCGATAAGCTCCTTGAGCTGGGATTTACCAGAGTCTACGTGCTCCACGGCGGCCTGGAGGCATGGAAAGCCGAGGGCCTTCCGACTGTGAAGGAGAGCGAGTAAATGAGCGATTTCAGATCGGTGGCGGAGAAGGTCTTCTCAAACAAGTATGTCGTATTCGCCGCAAGGTTGATCCTGGGAGTCGTCTTCATTTACGCTTCCCTGGAGAAGATCCAGAATCCGGAGGGATTCGCCCAGGCGATTTACAACTACAGAATGGTGCCCGAATCGCTGATAAATATAATGGCGATTCTGCTGCCCTGGCTGGAGCTCATTTGCGGCATCCTGGTCATCGTCGGCGTTTTCGTCAGGGGAAGCGCGCTCCTGATAGGAGCCATGCTGGCGGTCTTCATCGTGGCGCTGTCGAGCGCTCTCCTGCGGGGGCTCGACATCAGCTGCGGCTGTTTCACGCTTGAGGGGGGACGGGGCATTGCCGGCAAGACGCTTGTGGAGGACATTCTGCTCATGATATGCGTGGCCATAGCACTTCTCCACGGCGGCAAGGTCTTCTCCTTCAAGAAGGGGCTCAATTGACATAAGCCCCGCTCTGTAGTAATATTAGGCGGCAAAGAGCATGAGATCGGGGGGTTTTCTTATGAAATCGAGTTGGCACACATTCCTCACTCTCACGCTGCTGTGCCTGCTCACGTCGATGCTGGCGGGCGGTGTCTGCAGCGCCGAGGAAAAGCGCATTATGATCGCGGTCACCGGGGACACCCAGGGCGAGATCGCCCCCTGCGGGTGACACTCGAGCGATAAGGGTGGTCTGGCCCGGCGGGCCGGCTTCGTTGATTCACTTGCTGAGGAGTACTCCAATTTGCTGCTCCTGGACGCGGGCAACTTCTTCGGCAGAAGGAGTCCGAGCAAGGAGAAGACGTATACCAAGGTGGTAATCGATTATATGAGGAAGACCGGGTATGACGTGGTCGGTATCGGCGAGAGGGAAATGAACTACGGGCTCGCCTTCCTGGATGAGCAGATAAAGCAGGGACAGCTCGAGGCGGTATGCGCCAATCTCTATAATGGCAGCGACTCGAGCCTCGTGTTCAGGCCGTACACCGTGCGTGAAGTGGGCGGAGTCAGGATAGGCATCATAGGCCTTCTGAACGACGATCCGCGCAGGGTGGGCGTTTTCGAGCAGCTGGAAGGCGTCTATGTCACCAATTACTATGAGGCCGCTTACGAGTTCCTTCCCGAGATCGAAGACAAGGCCGACATCGTCATAGCGCTCGCCGCCATCGGGCTGGGCAACGCCAAGCAGATGGTCAAGGACATCCCGGGTTTTGATGTCGTGCTGGTCGCCCACGGGGCCGACAGGACCCCCATGGCCGAGAAGGTCAACGAATCCATCATAATGAAGCCGGGCACCAAATCGAGTTCGCTGGGGACACTGCTGCTGGTGTTCGACGAGAACAACACTCTGATCGGCTATGACGGCTACACGCACATGCTCAAGAAGAAGGGGCGGACCGATCCGCAGGTCGACAAGGTCGTGAAGGCCTGTGAGGAAAGCGAGGAGCAGAGGGCGAAGCTCCTGGCCAGGCGCAAGTACAAGCTCCCCAACATACCGCAGCGTCCCGAGGTGCTGGCCGCAAGGGGATATCTTGGATGGAACACGTGCCAGAAGTGCCACGGGAAGATCCACGAGAGATGGTCGGAGGGCCCCCACGCGCACGCGTTTGAGACTCTGGCGGCCGACGACAGGTGGAACGATCCGGCGTGCCTGCCGTGCCACGTGACCGGTTATGAGATAGCGGCCCAGCGGGATTCATCGGATATAAAGCCCGAGATGTGGAACGTGCAGTGCGAGGCCTGCCACGGCCCGGGTACGATGCACCGGCGCGACGGCACCATGGCTCCAGTCGGCGAGAGCGTGTGCCTGAAATGCCATACGCCGGAATGGAGCCCCGACTGGAACTACGAGGAGGCGCTCAAGCGCGTCGACCACGGAAAGGAATAAGGACAGAGGATTGAGGTCCAAAGCGCTCACCATATTATTCATCTTCGTCTTCCTTGTTCTGCTCATAGCGGGCATGCGCATGGGCGAACTCGGAGAGAATCTCTTCAACGGCAGCGTGCTATGACTGTCCTGCATAGGGATCGGGTGATCCCTTCGGTCAGGCCCGGGTAACTAGGAGTCGGGGTTATCGTCGCCAGCATCGGTAGTTTCCTCAGGAAGCGCAGAGTCATACAGGCCATCGCCGCCTACGCCCATAACTTCTATATAACCGGATTTATCAGCGTCGGGCTCTACCAGGGCGTCATGAAGAGCTTCTGCGCGCCCGGGCTCAACTGCTATGCCTGCCCTGCCGCGACCTTTTCCTGCCCTATCGGAACGCTTCAGCACTACGGCGTGGTCCGGCAGGTGCCGTACTTTCTGCTGGGATTTCTCGGGCTCGTCGGCCTGGGCGTAGCCAGGTTCACATGCGGCTGGCTCTGCCCGTTCGGTTTTTTCCAGGACATGATGAAGAAGATATCGAAGCGCGTGGTGCCGCTTCCGCCGCGGCTGACGTATCTCAAGTACGCTTTTCTCATCGTGCCGGCGATTCTGCTGCCCATCTATCTGGGCGATTCCTGGTTCTCGAAACTCTGTCCGGCGGGCGGCCTGACTGCGGCGCTTCCCTGGGTACTCATGGACACGTCGCGGTCGGAGTCTCTCATGGGGATGGAAGTGAGACCCCTGGTAGGGACCCTCTTCTATATCAAGATGGTGATACTCGCGGCCTTCCTCGTGGGCATGGTCTTCATAAAGCGCCCCTTCTGCCGCCTGATGTGCCCCCTGGGAGCCATACTCTCGCTGTTCAACCGGTTCAGCATATTGCGGCTCAGGGTCGAAAAAGCCGCGTGCACCGGTTGCGGCCAATGCCACGCCAACTGCCCGGTGGATATATACCCCTACACCGAGGTCGACTCGCCCAACTGCATCAAGTGCCTCGAATGCACCAGGTGCCCCGAGGGCGCCATCAGGATTCAAGCGGTGCTGGGCAGGTAGGCATGGCTGGGGACTGGCGGGACGCGCTGGCCGGGCTCAACCTGACCCGCGACTCCTATGTTACCGTTCTTACGGGCTCCGGATTCTCGGCGGAGAGCGGGGTTCCCACTTTCAGGGGCGAGGACGGCCTCTGGAGGAACTTCCGGGCCCAGGACCTGGCCACCCCCGAGGCCTTCGCCAGGGATCCCCGGCTCGTCTGGGAGTGGTATGACTGGCGAAGGGGCATAATAGCGGGTAAAGAGCCCAATCCCGCGCATTACGCCGTCACCGACCTTGAGAACATGTTCGAGCGATTCCTGCTTATCACGCAGAACGTCGACGGCCTTCACCGCCGCGCGGGCACGGTGAAACTCGTGGAACTCCATGGATACATATTCGGGATGCGCTGCACGGCGGATGGGACGGTAACAGAAAACCTCGAAGTGCCGCTTGCCGCCATACCGCCTGAGTGCGAATGCGGGGCGATGCTCCGGCCCGATGTGGTCTGGTTCGGGGAGGCCCTGCCGGAGCGCGCGATAACCGCAGCGCTCGACGCCTCGCGCGAGTGCGACCTCATGCTGGTCGCCGGCACGGCCGCAGTCGTCCAGCCCGCCGCTTCCATGCCGCTCATGGCCAAGCAGGCCGGCGCCTTCGTAATCGAAATAAACACCGAGTTCACGCCCATATCCCCGTATGTCGACCTGACGCTCCAGGGCAAGGCGGGGGCGATGATGCCGCAGATGGTGTCGGCCTTGAGAGACCTCATAACTTAGTTGACTATTGGCAGTAGCGTTGCTAGTGTGTCTTGAGGTTATCAGCAAGGGACGTGCATGAGGTATCGCTTCGCCACACCTTCTTTCCTTATAGCTCTGGCCCTCAGTCTGCTCATAGCCCTCGCTTTCACGGCGCCGGCGGCCGCCGAGGATGATCCCAGGTTCATATCCTTCGACGAGGCCGCGCCCGAGACCGACCCGGACCACAACAGCAACGCCGCGGCCGATCTCACTTATATGTACGGCTACGTGGCCGGTGACACTCTCGTGATCGAGCTCGACTTCGCGAGCGAGTGGGGCGAGATGCACCTTATGGTTGCGCTGGAGCGGAACCGCGACGCCGATGGGGGCGCCTCAGACCCCTTCGAGTTCCCCGTGACGTACGGGCACGCCGACAAGCCCGACTACGTCTTCACATACAAGTACAGCGCAAACGACTATGCCGACCTCAGGCGCTGGGGCGAGGGCGCCTGGGAGTTCTGGGCGCTCAGCAAGAGCACCTGGACCACGGATGAGGGGGATCCCGACAAGAACGCCCTCGGCATGGTGACAAAGACGGCCGATAAGGTCGTCTTCGCCTTCCCGTTCGACGCCGTGGGCGGCGTGGCCCCGGACGATACCGTAATGGTGGAGGCCTATGTGACGCAGGAGCCGGGCGGTACCAAGTACAACGCGCTTGACTCCAACCCCCACGACGCTACCAATGACATGCTGCCCGACGCCGGAGACTGGACGGACACGGCCACCGAGACCGTGAACCTCTCGCAATGGGCCGAATGGGTGATTCCCGAATTCGGCGCCCCGCCCGCGCTCTCGGAGGCCGCAGCCGACCCGGATACGGTGCGGGGCTCGGAAGATGTGCTATTCAGCGTGCGGGTTACTGACGCCGGCGGGGGCATAGGCGACGTTACCGTCAACCTCTCGGCGCTCGGCGGCGAGGCGGAGACGCCCCTCTCAGACGACGGCACGGGCGGCGACCAGACGCCTTCGGACGGGGTTTACTCGACCGTCTATACAATTCCCGAGGAGGCCGGAGGCGGGACCTACAGCATACCTTTCGCGGCGAGAGACTCGAGCAACTTCACATCAAACAGCGCCTTCGCCGCTTTGAGAATCGAGACCGAAGCCGAGATATTTATATCGGTCGCCGACTCGGTGGGCGACGACCACGGCCCCAACCGGACCAATTCGATGGGCGGGCCCGTCCAGGGTCTTTTCTATTACTATCCCACCAATGCCGTGTTCGCTGCGGGTGTTTTCGACATAGAGAGGGCCGAGTTCTTTATTGACGGGGAGTACCTGGTGGCAAGGATCTACCTTGGTGACGTCCGTTCATCCGGGCAGGTTGGATGGGGAGCGCCCAAACCCACTGCCACCTGCACCAATCCCAACAAGGCCCAGTTCAATCTCCAGAAGATAGATATGTTCATAGACTCCGACGAGGGCACGGGCGCCACGGCGGGATTCGTCAACCGCTTCGCCGACATCGCCGAGCAGGACGCCTGGGAGTACTGCGCCTCCGTGGAGGGCTGGTGGAATAGCCTGGTCGTCTCCAACAACTCCAACGAGGTATCGGGCTGGACATTCAATAACAGGCCGCCCCATATAGATTTCTGTAACGACCATGTGGAAGACTGGGTCGATGTCAAGGTGGGCCTTGTGGCGCTCGGGCTGCTTGGAGAGAGCGAGGACCTGACGTCGGCCAAGATCGCCCAGATACAGGCTGAAGTCAAGCAGTGGGACTTCATCATTGCCTTATCGGGGCATGACGAGCCGGCAAGCACAAACGAAAACCAGGGCGGAATCCGTTTTGTGGGAAAAGACCCGGCCCAGTGGAATTTCTTCGGCGGGCGAAACACGGAAGGCGGACGCAACCGCGACGCCAACATAATCGACGTCCTCTCCGTCCTGGGCGAAGGCAAGGTGCCGGGCAGGACTCAGGAGGAGATGCTCGACTATACTACGGACGAGGCCTGGGCCAGGTTCGATGCCGGCGAGGTGGCATGCCGGCTCGAGACCCAGGCCAGGTACCCGGGTTCCATATCGGGCACCGTAACCCTCGACGATACCACCGACAAGACAACCGTCATAACCGTGGAGGTCTATGACGGCGATGAGGTCGTGGCGTCCGCGGAGACGCCTCCCGGCGGGGGCGCTTACAAGGTGAGATTCGTTCCCGACGGCACCTTCGACGTGGCGGCTGCGGGTCTTTCCTACAGGCAGGAATGGGTTAGGAAGGTTGCGGTATCGGGCGGAGAGGTCACCGGTATCGACTTCTCGCTGGTTAAGGTGACGGGCGCGGTCACGGGCAACATCAGCGTGAGCGGCTTCGAGATGGACGCCACCATAGCCCTGATCGACACTCTGACGGGCGAGTACGGAGGAGAGGGCCCTGTGACGGTCGAAGGCGGCACGGGACCCTATGAGATACTCATAGTAGAGGACGGCACCTACAGCCTTGAGGCCGTGGCCACGGGTTACGCCAAGTTCGACTCGCTGGTGACGGTGGCCGGCGGCGATACAGTGAACGCCGACATCGCGCTCACTTACACGACGGCCACGCAGTACGTGTTCGTTGATTCCACGGGCAGTGAGATATTCTCCGAGAGCGTCACCATAAGCATGCCCGACAGCGGCCTCTTCACCTACCAGGACCTTCTCTTCGAGCCCAGGGACGACGACGATATACCCGCCATCGCCGACACGGCCGCGTACGACAGCATCACGGTGCGCGCCACGCTTCTCGACCCCTCGGTTCCGGTGAGGGGCAACGTGGTATTCGCGGCGGACGACAGCGGCGGGACCGTCATAGACAGCATGATTACAAAAGACATGTTCGAGGGGGGGTACGGGAGGTTCTGGGTGCGCGACGACAGCCTGGAAGTCCTCCGGGTGGAGGTGAGCAAAGGAGATGTCTCGGGATTCGTCGAGCTCCGCGTCAAGGAGCTCGAGCCTTACAGCATCAAGCTAATGCCCGACACGACCACCATTACCGTAGGCGGAGCCGAGAGGATTGAGCTCGGCGTGCAGCTCCTGGATGACGTCGGCAATCCGATTCCAGTCTCTGACGTGGCCATAAGACTGAGGGCCCTGGAAGGGGAGCCGATATTCGCCCCCAGCCTGGGCTATACAGACGGCAACGGCTATTTCATGGCATATGTCTTCGGGTTGAGGGCCGGTGATGTAGTCATAATCGGTGAGACCGCCTCGGAGGACCATCCGGGCCTGATACCTGACACGACGCAGGTTGAGTTCCTTCCCAGGGCGGCGTCGGAGGTGTCGACGGACCTCGAGCCGACGGCCATTGACCTCGGCGAAGAGGGAGAGGTCATATTCCAGGTCACCGACGAGTTCGGAAACGCGGTCGACGCTCCCGGCGTCACCATAGACCTTGACACCTATCCGGGGGGCGTTCTCGACTCGCTGGAGACGCCGGTCGTGACTGATGCCGACGGCAAAGCCACCGCCTATCTCAGGGCGGGAGACTCGTATGGATTCGTGACCATATCCGGGGAGGTGGGCGGAGGGCTCGATTATCCGGTCGAATCGGTAACGCTCATAATTGCGCCCGCGACGCTGGTCTCGGTGGACGAAACTGCGCCCGAGACCGACCCCGATCACAACAGCAACATAGACGCCGACATGACCAACATGTACGCATGGGTTGCGGACGACACGCTCAGCGTGACCCTGGACTTCCAGACCTCCTGGTCGGACATGCATCTCATGGTCCTGGTCGAGAAGCACCATACCAAGGACGGGGGCGAGAGCGACCCATTCCAGTTCCAGGTCTTCTACGGCCACCAGCTCAAACCCGATTTCGTATTCACGGCCAAGTACAGCGCCCGCGACTACGCCGACTTGAGGCAATGGGATGGCGGCGCGCGTGCCTGGGAGTTCTGGCAGCTCGAGAACGGCAACTGGACTTCGGACGAGAACGATCCCGGCAAGAACGCCATCGGCATGATTGACTTCGGAAGCTCCCGGGTGGTGTTCAAGTTCCCGCTGGCCGCCATCGGCGCGGTCTCTGTGGGCGATACATTGAGGCTGCAGTCATATGTCACGCAGGAGCCCTTCGGCACCAAGTACAACGCCCTGGACTCCAATCCCCATGACGCAACCAACGACATGGTGCCCAATGACGGGAGCGGCGAGTGGTGGAAGACGGCGGAGGACCGTGTATACCTGTCAAACTGGGCCGAGTTCATTGTCCCGGACCTCGGCGACATCGGGAATCCGCCCGGCCTCTCGAACGCCACGATAGATCCCGACAGCACGTACACGGGTGAGACGGTGACCTTCTCGGTCGACGTAAGGGACTCGGGCGGCGGAATCGGGGACGTGTTCGCCGACCTTTCCGCAATAGGCGGGGAAGAGGTGACCTGGCTCTTCGACGACGGAACCAATGGTGACGCGCTCGCGGGCAACGGCACGTATACGACCATGTTCGAAGTCCCGACAAGCGCCGCGCAGGGCATTCATAACATCCACTTCTTCGCGCGCGACAGCCTGAATATCGCGGCCTCGATGGTGACCGCGCAAATCAAGCTCGTGGCGGAGATAGAGCCCTTCATTGCGATCGAGGACTCGCTCGGCGACGACGCCGGCCCAAACCAGACCGACGACGCCGGAAGGCCCATAGACGGGCTCTATTATCTGTATCCAACCAACGGCGTCTTCACCCGGGGCGTGTACGACCCCGAACTCGACACCAGAGTCGGCGGCAACTTCGACATAGAGTGGGTCGAGTTCTACATAGACGGTTCGTGGCTGCGAGTCCTGGTGAAGCTGGGGGAGATCCCCACTTCAAGGTACGTGGGCTGGAACGCGCCCAACCCCGGCGCCAGCTGCACCAACCCCAACAAGGCCGACTTCAACCTTCAGAAGATAGACATGTATATCGATTCCGAGGAAAACGTCGGCTCGACCGCCGGCCTCACCAACCGCATGCACGATATCTCCAGGAGCGACGCCTGGGAGTACGCAGTGGCCGTCGAGGGCTGGTGGAAGGGCCTCATCAAGTCCAACGGTGAGAACGCGACAGCCGCATGGAGCATCAGCAAGCTCGCCCAGGACATGACGTTCTGCACCGACTACATAGAAGAGACGGTGGAGATCAAGATCTCGCTCGAGACACTCGGGCTCATCGAGGAAGACGAGGAGATGACCGAGGAGGTCATCGACAGGGTCAAGCGCGAGGTGCTTGAGTGGGACTTCATCATCACATGCGCGGGCCATGACGGCGACAGCAATGACGAGAACCAGGGGCAGGTCCGCTGGGTGAACAAGGGCTCGGCCGAGTGGCAGTTCGGGGGCGGACGCGACAGCGAGGGCGGCAGGGACAGGGACCCCAATATCATCGATGTTGTAACGGTTCCCGGACTCGGCAAACAGCCGGGCCGGACCCAGGAGGAGATGCTCAACTACGAAGACCCGGTGGCCGTCAAGCGCTTCGATGAGGGGCTCATGGCCTGCGTTCTCGAGGCCACGTTCTCAGAAGACATCTCGCCCCCGACCATCACGCCTTTCAACCGCTACCTGTTCGGGCACGCTCCCTGGCGCGTCATGAAATACAGCCCCGCGGCCTTCTGGACAATGATAGAGGACCAGAGCGACATCGAAGAGGTCATCTTCAGGTGGCGGCCGCTCGGCCAGACATACTGGAACGAAGCCGAGATGGGGAACATAGTCGGCACCTACTGGGTCGCGGATATCGAGCCGGACACTCTTTTCGCCAACGTTCCGGCGGTCGAGCTCGTAGGCGGTTACAAGGGCCTTCCCTTTGAGGCCGAGATCTACGCGCGGGACGAGTTCGGGAACGAGGGCAAGAGCGAGTTCATAACTTTCGGCGTCCTTCAGGAAGCGCTGGCGTCGCAGACCATAGAGAACGTTGAGCCCGAAGACGTGCTGATCACATACGACGGCACGTTCATCATACTTCCGGACACCACCGTGGCTGACGGCTATGACGCCTTCGACTTCACCGTGACTCCCATGTCGGCCAGCCAGGACCCCATGGTGGACCTCGATAACCTTAAAGACGGCATGACTTACCTGGACGTCGGGAGGCAGATTGCGGTCACCGGCTACAGCCGCGCCGATACCGCGGATATCATGGAACTCGACAATCCGGTAGTCGTCGCGCTGCACTACCCGAGCTATCTTAAGAACAGGATCTCGGACGACTACATGATCGGTCTGTTCGGTTTCAACCGCGCAACCGATCGCTGGCTGAGCGTCCCCGGCACGCGCAATGAATGGGGTACGGCGGTTCGCGCCCGGATGAGCAGTATCGGCGACTTCGGCCTCTTCACCGACACGCGGCTGGGCTACGACACGGGCAAGGGGCTCTCGAGCGTGGCGGTGGAACCCAACCCGTTCTCCCCCAACGGCGACGGCCTGTATGAGGAGACGCGTTTCACCTTCTTCGTCTCCAGGGAGACCGACTGGGTGACCATAGAGCTCTATGACGTCAGGGGCGACCTCGTGAGAACCATATTCTGGCAGGCCCCGGGAATGGCATTCGGCAGGAATGAAATAGACATAACCTGGGACGGCAAGGACGACCAGGGGAACATAGTGCCGTACGGCATTTATGTCGCGAGAGTGGAGGTGCGGTTCAAGGTCGCGCCCAACCTGGAGAGAATCAATATAGCGGTCGTGGTCTTAAAGTAGGAGATGAACGTGAGAAGAGCGATAGCGGCTGTGTTGCTGGTGCTTCTGCCGGCAGCCGCGCACGGCGGCTTCCTCGCCATAGAGGAGGGGGCGCGCGCCACGGCGATGGGCGGCGCGTTCACGGCCGTCTCCGACGACGCCACCGCCGTTTTCTGGAACCCCGCGGGGCTCGGCCTCATGGATGGATTGAGCCTGACGGGCATGGGAACCCGGCTCTTCTCGGTGGACGGCCTTTCGGAAAGCGTCGTCTCGCTCACTTACGCGGAATGGAAGAAGACGGGCATAGGGGCGGGCTGGGCGCGCACGGGCGTGGAAGACGTCTACAATGAAAACACCTTCGTTGTGAGCGCCGGCCGCCAGGTTTTCCGCGACGGGCTCTCGGTGGGAGGTACGTTCCGCATATACCGTCTCGCCGCGCCGGGATACGAGTACTATAACGACCCCAACTTCTCCGACGGGGCGCAGGATTATGCCGTGGACCTGGGCGTGCTTTACAGGGCGCGCACCTGGTCGGCGGGCCTGACTCTCCGCAACCTCGGCCAGCCCGAGATGAGTCTCATAAGCACAACCGAGGAGAAGGACCCTGTATCCTCAGAGGTGCGCGTGGGCGGGTCTTACATTTTCAGGGAAGTCATGTTGATATCGGGCGAGGTCAGGATACCCAATGAAGTGCCAGGCTATTACACGCGCAGCGTCAGGTACGCCCTGGGCACCGAAATATGGTTCGTCGGCGTCTTCGCCCTGCGTGCGGGAATCAACGACGGCAAGGCGACCGCCGGGCTCGGGCTCAAGATAAACTGGCTGACCATCGACGCGTCGCTGCTTTCGGTAAGGCGCCCGGGGACCAAGTACAGGCTGTCGCTGTCACTCGACTTCTGAGATGGAGGTTAAGTGCTGAGAAAAGGTTTGCTTATAGCCCTCCTGATTCTGGCCGGGTGCAATGCGGCCTGGGCGGTAAACCTCGACGGCTACACCCAGTTCATGTTTACTTTAAACGGCGAGAACAGGAACTGGTATTTCGAGAATCCCGAGTACTTCTTCGAGCTCAGGTTCAACGCCGCGCCCTTCCCGGGCACCGAGATGTACATCAAGTCGCTGGCGCTTTCCAACAAATGGGACGGCGCCGTATTCGAGAACTTCCTCTTTCTCAAGGAAGGCCACCTCAAGTACCGCGGCAGCCGCATCGAGACTTACCTTTTCACCGGCCAGGACAGGTTCTGGCTGAATGAGCCGCTGCTCTACATCGTGGACACCGGCATCGTCAAGGACGACGACTGGGGGCCCAAGGCACAGGGTATCAGGCTCGACCTCTGGGGCTGGTGGGGATTCACATTCGCAGGATTCTATTCCGACAAAAGCACGGTCTACCCGGCGGTTTACGAGGGGCAGCTCCCCTCTGGCAGCGAGCTTGCCGACGCGGACCTTGTGAGCTCCGACGACTACACGGCGTTCAGGATAAGGCGCCCGTTTACAAAGGGCAGGCTCGTGCTGGGGGCCACCTACGCCAAGAAAGTCTACGGGAGTACCGATATCGACTACGACCAGATGGTCGCGTTTGACTGGGAACTGTCCTTCGCGGAGATCGTTCCCTTCATATCAGATTACGGTCGCGGCATCATCATAGCCGAAGGCGGGCGCAACATATCCGGCTACCTGGGCCCCGGCGAGCACCCTTACGGGTGGAAGGCGGAGCTTCGCGACGTGGGTTTCGGCCCCTTGAACTTTATAGGGTCGCTGTTCGACTATGACGACAACTTCTATACCTACGGGCTTGCCAGCGGCTGGAACATAGGCCTCAATGACTATCACGGGCATTACGTTCAGCTGGACTACCGGGTGCCTTACGAAGCCATAAACCTCAAGGCGTGGCGCCTCAGGGAAAAGCCGCACACGCTCACGGTGGAAAAGCAGCCGCGCGAGGAGTCCGGCGGCGAGGTTTACATTGAGTTCATCCACGGCTTCACGGGCAAGGTGCAGTACAAGAAGCACATCAATAAGGACGGCGTCTGGCCAAACTGGTTCTTCGAAGTCATCGGGGAGAACAAGCTGGTCAAACTGCGCACGCAGTACCGGATAAGGGACGCCGGAACGGCCTACCAGGTTCGCGCGTTCGCCTTCGAACTCAACGCGAACATCACCGAAAAATGGAAAGTATACTCGCGGATCATTCTGGCGGATGAGAAGACCGAGGCCAGGGAGTCGGTGTGGGCGCAGGTGCAGTACCTGGGCTGGAACAGCGCCGACTTCTTCGTCGAATTCGGAGACGGCGGCCAGAACTTCTCGCTGGCCAATTCCGACGATTTCATAAATCACGGCAGCAGCGACGTCACAAGGCGCTGGTTCAAGCTGTTTTTGAAACTCTATTACTGATGGAGGCGAAGGAGATGAAAGCTGGTCTTGCGTTATCAGCTTTGGTTCTCCTCATCTTCGGTGTTTGCCATGGAGGTGTGGCTAAAGCACCCGATGGGGTTGAATTCACGTACTACGACCCGGCGGCGTTTTCGGTATCGCTCGCCGGCAACTTCAACAACTGGGACGTCAACGCGACGCCCATGGTCAAGGACGAAGAGGGGACGTGGAGGGTCGTGGTACAGCTGGAGCCCGGGGATTACGAATACAAGTACGTCGTGAACGGCGGCGACTGGAAGGTCGACCCCGACAATCCCAACGTGGTGGGGGATTACGGCAATTCGGGCGTCACCGTAAACGAAGAGGGCGAGCCCGAGCTTGAGAAGCCAAAGGGCGGGATAGAGCTCATCTCCAACACGCCCGTTAACTCGCGCGTGCTTCTGACAGGATGGTACCGTGGCACCTTCGCCGCCAGGAAGAACGTACTCGGCGACGTGAGGTGGAGGTTCACGCGCCCGCGCCATGAGATGTACCTGAGCGTCAATCCGACCGTAGGCAAGAACGTCAAGGGTTCCGGGACGCTTCGCATAGACAGCGGCGTGGGCGATATCCGCGAGATAAGGGCCGACTTCTATTCCGGGTGGCTCGACTTCGAGTCCGAGATGTTCGGAGTCACAGGCTATTACAATGAAGAGATGATAGCCTACGACAACCCGCTTGAGTCGGTCGGCAACATCGATCTCGGCGGCACATGGCAGAAGGACGACATCAAATACGGGCGCGGCAACCAGGGCGTAATACTCGACCTCCGGCTGGGCCCGACGGACAGCCGTTTCCTCTACGCCAACACGTATGAAAAGGACATTTACAACAATCCGGTGAGATGGGTTTACAACTCCGGGACAGAGGACTACGACTCGTACTTCCGTTACGACAACACCGGCACCGATCTCCTCGGCCTGAGGACCGGGTTCGGCGTGGCCGGGGCGGACGTGGGCGTGACCTTCACTTCCGAGAGGAACGGATGGTGGGTGGGCTTTGAGGAGGAGAACGTGCTCGACCCCTACCTCGAGGACTACCGGGACAGGACGGGCGATGAAGGGAGCACCTGGTTCGAGGCGGCAACGTCACGGTGGCAGCTGGGCGCCGACGTAAGGTACGACCACGGAAATTGGCTTTCGGTATTCGGCGAATTCGCCGGAGACTCCTACTGGAACGGGTGGGACGCAGCCAACCGGGTGCGCAAGCAGGGCGACCAGCTCGTCGACGGGGCCATTGAAGTCAAGATCGGCGAGGAAGACGGCTACCGGTTCAAGGCCGGCCTGGACGCCGACAAACAGACTTACGGCTTCAGGGCGTCCTATGAGCTGGCCGACTTCAGCGGCATGGAGGCCGAGAACCTCTACATGACCGCCGAGCAGATTCCCTTCGAGGACATCGACTCGAGGCTGTGGCCCTATTACGGGCCGCCGCTGCTGGAGGAGTCGACATACGTGCGCACGTACGTGAAGGTTAACGGTGTTGACGAGTTCTACATCTACCAGCACAATCCCCTTCCCGAGAGGCATGCCGGCCTCGGCGAGTTCGACCTCTGGTTCAAGAACCGGGGGCTCGACTTCGGCCTCGAGTTCGACATACGCGGATCCGAATGGACCGACCCCGTGAGCGAGACAAAGACCAGCAACACCTGGCTCAGGATCGTCCCTTATGTCAGGGGCCACCTCTTCGGCGAGAGGATGGACTATGATCTCGCCTATGTGAGCACCGGTAACAACCTGCACGGCCGGATGCCGTCGGAGTTCGACCTCGGGGAGCTGATCCTGAAGGGCGACGTGGGTATTAACAAGAACTGGTCGGTTTATTATAATCTCAGGTGGGCGGATTATGACTGGACGGAGGGCGGCCGCGACATGAGCGAGAGCTTCATCAATCCGCATGTGGCCCTGGTCTGGAGCCCTATGCCCAAGGTCGAGATAAGGTTCGGCTGGGGCGTCAATCCGCTCTACTATATCGACACTCCGGCCGAGGGCCGGGAGATCGGCCGCGAGAGGTGGAGGACAAGTTACATGTGGGTGAACCCGCATGACTCCCTCATAACGGCCGAGAAGGAAATGGAGAATATCAAGGTTGTGTCGCTCATGGGAGTGATAGCCTTTTAGGGGGTTCGCCGAATGAGGATGCGACTCAAGGTGCTGATTGCGCTTTCGGCTGTTGTCATGCTTGCGCTCGGCTGCACTTCGGCCCGCAGAATCGTGAGAGACAGGCTGCCTCCCCCGCATGAGGTCGAAGGCGGCATACTGTTCAGCTATTCGGCGCCGGCGGCCCGGATGGTGACTCTGGCGGGCCAGTTCAATAACTGGGCCGGCACGCAGGGCGGAGGCCGGTACGACCCGACCATCGACCCGATGAGCGACGAGGACGGGGACGGCATCTGGACCATCGTCAAGCCTCTGCCGCCCGGAAGATACCAGTACAAGTTCGTTATCGACAACGGCGCCGTCTGGGAGCTCGATCCAAGTAACGCCCTCACCGGCGAGGAGGGCGGCTTCACCAACTCGCTGCTTATCGTCCCCGATGACATAGCTTACACGCCCAGTGTCGTGACGGGCATGGAGCTGCCCGGCACGCTCGACAGGGGCGCCAAGAAGCCCGCCAAACAGGAAGTCACGCTGGAGCTGGACCGGCCGGACGCCGACGAGGTCCACGTGGCCGGTCAGTTTAACGAATGGAAGGCCGACGATATAGACCTCAAGAAGGGCGCGGACGGCATATGGCGGACGACGCTCACTCTTGAACCGGGAACCTATACGTACAAGTTCATAGTCAACGGCCAGGACTGGATCGAAGACCCGGCCAATCCCGACAAGGTGCCCGACCCCTACGGCGGTCACAATTCCCTGCTAACGGTGGGAGCGGGCACTTCCGCCGTCGAGCCCAAAAAGAAAGAGAAGCCCCGGGCCGCCGAGAAACCCGCTCAAGAGGCCAGAGTGTATCCCGCCGGGGAAGTCGTAATTGAGCTCGACCGGCCCGACGCCGATTTCGTGCACGTTGCCGGGGAGTTCAACGACTGGAAGCCCGACGACATCGCGCTTACGAAGGGCGACGACGGCATATGGAGAACCACGCTCGACCTCGAGGCCGGAAGGTACGAATACAAATTCATAGTCAACGGCCAGGACTGGATCGAAGACCCGGCCAATCCCGACAAGGTGCCCGACCCCTACGGCGGAAACAACTCAGTACTGACCGTGGAGTAGGTGGGGGATGAAGGCTTCCCTCAAAGGCAACCTGACGACGGCAGCCTTCCTCGCGCCGTTCCTTTTCATTTTCGCCTTGTTCCTGACGTATCCCCTGTTCTATTCCTTTTACCTCAGCCTCAACAAGGTAACCACGCTGGTCAACGTGTTCGAGAACCTGAAGTTCGTGGGCCTCGACAATTTCATAAAGCTCTTCCATGACAAGCTCTTCTGGTGGTCGCTTCTCATGACTCTCTACTACGCCGCCCTGGCGGTGCCCCTGGGGATCGCGAGCGCGCTGCTGCTTGCCGTGCTCATCAACAACAAGCTCAAACTCAACAGGCTGTTCCGCACGGCTTTCTTTCTCCCCTATGTGCTGGACCTCTTCGTCGTCAGCGTCGTATGGACGTTCATCTACAGCCCTCACTTCGGCATATTGAACAGGATATTCGAGAGCGTCGGTATTCACTATTTCGCCGAGCAGGGATTCCTGGGCCGGCCGGAGACGGCGATGCCGGCGGTGGTCCTGGTAAACGTGCTTAAGGGAGCGGGCTTCGGCATGCTGCTCTACCTGGCCGCGCTTCAGAACATACCGGTTGAGGTCTACGAGGCGGCGGACATCGACGGCGCGGGCTGGTGGCGTAAACTCCGCAGCATCACGATGCCGCTTCTCAAGCCCGTTACGCTTTTCATGATAATCGTCGGAGTCACGGCGGCGCTCAATGCATTCGTCGAGGTCTACGCGATGACCAGCGGCGGTCCGAGCGTCAATGTGGGGGAGCAGGCATACGGTGCGACATGGGTGACGGGCTACTACCTGTTCGACACCTTCTACGTGAAGCTCAAACTCGGATATGCGGCTGCGATGTCGTACGTGCTGCTCTTCCTGGCCGTCACGATCTCGCTCATAAACTTGAGGATTTTAAGACCGAGAGGGGAATACTAGATGGCAGGCGGCGTGGCCGATCCGGCCGGGTCAAGGGTGCGAGCGAGGCGCATCCGCGCGGCCGTACTGTATGCGGTCCTGACCCTGGCTGCTATCGTCGTTCTCTTCCCCTTCTTCTGGATGCTCGTCACCGCTTTCAAGATGCCGGGCCACGCTTTCGACCCGGAAATCCTGCCCAGGCCGGCCACGCTGGAGAATTTCAAGAAGGTCTTTACCGAGTACGGCTTCATACGCTACTTCATGAACAGCGGAATAGTGGCGGTATCGGCGGGAGCCCTCGCGACGCTATTCGCCGCGCTCGCGGCCTACGCTTTCGTGTTCAAGGACTTCAGGGGCAGGGACAAGGTCTTCGCCGTCATCATCGCTTCCATGATGGTGCCGGGACTGATGTACGTCGTCCCCCAGTTCGCCATAGTCAAGAAGCTGGGCTGGATGAACACGTATCGCGCCATGGTCGTCCCGCATCTGGCGAATGCCTTCGGCCTGTTTCTCCTGAGGCAGTATATGGTCACCATACCCAGGAGCCTCATAGACGCCGCCCGCATCGACGGGGCCGGCGATTTCCAGGTCTTCGGCCGCATAGTCGTGCCCCTCACGCTCCCGGTCATAGCGACGCTTTTCCTGCTGACATTTCAGTTCCACTGGAGTAATTTCCTCTGGCAGCTTATAGTTGCCAACAGGGAGAGTCTCTACACCGTTCCGGTGGGGCTCGCCATGTTCAAGCAGCAGCACGAGCAGCTCTATACCCTTAAAATGGCGGCCTCTGCCGTCTCCATAATCCCGATTTCGGTGATATTCGTTTTCGCGCAGAAGTACTTCATAGAGGGAGTGACAAGAGGGGCGGTCAAGGGCTAGCCCGGGCTGCCGGCCGCCGAAAACCCAAGGAGGAAAGTATGAGACGGTCCGCATTTGCGGTTCTCGTTTGCCTTGCGCTTTGCCTCGCCTGCGGCGGCGAGAAAGCCGGAGAGGGCGCCGGCGACGAGGCCTCGGGAGGCGTCACCATAACCGTATGGGAGACATATAACAACGAGGAGAGGGCCGTCTTCCTCGAACTCGTCGACGAGTTCCACGCGGCCAATCCCGGGATAAGAATCGATGCGGTCAACATACCATTCGACGGCATGGAGCCCAAGATCCTCACTGCGCTGGCGACCAATACGGCTCCCGACATAGTACGCGTGGACGTCGGCTTTCTTCCCAAGCTCGCCACGCGGGGGGCTGTGCACCCGCTCGACGAATACGTGAGCGACAGGGTGACGGGCGAGCTCTTCCCCGTGACGCTGGCTTCCTGCAAGATCGACGGCCGCCTTTACGGGCTGCCCGACCAGGTCAACGGTCTCTGCCTCTTCTATCACAGGGACCTGTTCGAAGAAGCCGGGCTCAATCCGGACGTGCCGCCCATAACCTGGGAGGAGTTCATAGGGTATGCCGAGAAGCTCACCGACAGGAAGAAGGGCGTCTTCGGATTCGGGATGAGGAATTCGCTCTGGTGGTCGCTGCCTTTCATCTACTCCTTCGGCGGCAACATTCTCACCGATGATAATAAGGCCTGCGCGCTCTCGGAGGACGGGGCCGTGGCGGGTTTCCAGCTGAAGGTCGACCTGTATTCCAAGTACAAGATTGAAGGGGGCGCCTGGCGCGCGGGCGGCATAAGGGACGACGTCGGTTTTCAGAGCAAGAAGTACGCAATGGTGCTGAACGGGCCCTGGGCGGTCAAAGGGCTCGAGGCCGCGGGCATCGACTTCGGGGTGGCGCTCATTCCGGCCGGGCCCGCGGGACATGCCACAAACGTCGGGGGAAACAACCTCGCGGTTCTCAGCACGTCGGCCCACCCGGCGGAGGCCTATAAGTTCCTCGAGCATATCGTGTCCCGGGACTCGCAGGCCAGGTGGGCTAACGAGCTCGGCCAGATCCCGGTCAACGTGACCGCGAACGACCTTATAGACCATTCGAAGCACCCGTATCTGGGGATCTTCATGGAGCAGATGAAGTACGCACGGCCCAGGCCGCCGGTCGGCAGCTACCCCGAGATAGAAAACGACACCAATCCCGAAATGCAGGCGGCGCTTGACGGCAAGAAGACAGTCATGGAGGCGATGAAGGCCGCCTGCAAGAAGATCGCGGTCATTCTCGAAGAGGAAGAAGCGCTTAAAGAAGCCCTGAAATAGAGAGATATCAGGTTCTGAAGGAGCGAGCTCATATGACGAAATCAGCATGTCTGGTACTTACGGGCATATTGCTCTTTCCGGCTCTGTGCTTTCCCGCGGCGCACCGGCCGGTCATTGATGAAGACGGCGTTACCTTCACGCTGCAGGCGAGCGACGCCGAGGACGCTTTCATCGCCGGCGACTTCAACAGCTGGCATCCCTCGCAGGACTCCATGTACAGGGACTCGACCGGTACGTGGGTGATAACCCTTCAGCTCAAGCCGGGGCGCTACGAGTACAAGTACGTCATAGACGGCGGGGAAACCTGGAAGCACGACATCACCAATCCTCTTTGGGTACAGGACCCTTACGGCGGGCGGAACTCGGTCGTTATTGTAACTCAGGATGGGAGGCTTGTCTTCTCGCGCGAGCCCAAGAGGGATATGGACGTGGCGCCCGTAGTGGGCACGCTCAAGGGCTACTCCAAACCGCTGCACCTTGCCATAGTGTGGCATCAGCATCAGCCCCGTTACCTGAAGGACCCCGACACCGGGGAATACCTTGAGCCATGGGTGAGGATGCACGGTATCAAGGATTATTACGACATGGTCGCCATTCTGAAGGAATTCCCGGCCATGAAGTTCACGGTCAACCTGACTCCGGTGCTCCTGATGCAGCTCGAGGAAATCGTCGAGAGCTATTACTCCTGGAAAGAGGCCGGGGCCACGGGCCCCATTCCGGGTTGCGACAGGTGGGTGAGGCTCACCCTCACGCCGCCATCAGAGCTAACGCGTGAAGAGAAGGCGTTCATACTGAGGAACTTCTTCCGCATGCCGCGCGAGACAATGATCGACATCCATGAGCGATACGCCGAGCTTGCGAACATGAAATTGGGCGATTCGGATTCCGAGATAGAGCGGACCATGGAGGTCATGAGCGAAGGAGACTGGCGGGACCTCCAGGCCTGGTTCAACCTGGCCGAGTTCGACCCCGACTTCCGCGCGGGAGAAGTGACTCTGCCGACGGGTGAGGCCGTGACGGTCAGGCATCTCATCAGGAGGCACCGGGATTATACGGAGGCCGACAAGGCCGAGATCATCGAGATCCAGATGAAGATCCTGAAGGGCATCGTTCCGATTCACAAGGAGCTCGTCGAGGCGGGGCAGCTGGAGATAATGACCTCGCCTTACTACCACCCCATACTGCCGCTTCTCTGCGATACGGACGTGGCCGGGGAGGCGAGTCCGGGTATTACTCTGCCGGAGGCTAGATTCGCTTACCCGGAGGACGCAAGGGCCCAGGTCGAGCTCGCCGTAGACTACTACTCCGACGTCTTTGCGGACCTTCCCGGGGGCGTCTGGCCCTCCGAAGGTGCGGTCTCGGAGTCCATTGTGCCCATACTGGCCGGTTTCGACGTCGCCTACATGGCCACGGACGAAGCGGTGCTGGCGAAGACGCTGGGGAAGTCGAGCCTCAACTTCAACGAGAAATACAGGATGTACAACGTGGAGAAGGACGGTTACACAATGGCCGTGGTGTTCCGCGACCACAAGCTCTCCGACGACATAGGTTTCAGGTACTCGAAAATGGGCGGCGCGGAAGCGGCTAACGACATGGTCAGCCTGCTCCACCGCATCCACAGGGCGACCCAGGCGTTTGACGGCGATTTTTTGGTTCCGGTCATACTGGACGGCGAGAACGCGTGGGAGCACTTCAGATTGGACGGCAAGGCCTTCTTCAGGTCTCTTTACTACCAGATCTCCGAGGCGGACTGGCTGAAGCCGGTCACCATCTCCGGCTATATGGAGGACTTCCCGCCTGAGAGGACGCTCCCTCACCTCGCGCCGGGCTCGTGGATCGGAGGCAGCTTCGACACCTGGATAGGAGAGAGCGAGGAGAATACCGCGTGGGTTTATCTGGCCGAGGCGAGGAAGGCAATCGAAGAGGCCGAGGGCAAGGCAGGCGAAGAGGCCCGGGAGAAAGCGCTCCAGGAGGTGTATGCGGCTGAGGGCAGCGACTGGTTCTGGTGGTACGGGCTCGACCAGAACATAGGGTATGACGATGTGTTCGACGAAGCTTTCCGCGGCACCCTCAAGCGCGCGTACAGGCATCTCGGTATGGAACCGCCCGGGTACCTGGACATCCCCATAATAAGCCCCGGCGGGGAGGAGCCTTCCCGGCTCATGACGGGCCAGATTACGCCGGAAATAGACGGCATCGCAGAGCCGGGGGAATGGGACAACTCGGCATTCATCGACGATTCTCGTTCCGGCGCGATGGCGAGGTCGGCCGGCGAGCTCATCAAGGCCCTACATTACGGATACGACGGGGATAATCTCTACATAAGAATCGACACCGGCACCAGGCCGGTGGAGGGCTGCGAATTGGCCGTCTACCTGTCGGGCAGCTCGGGCATCAGGATAAACTCCACAACGCGCGGACGCGCGGACGCGGCTCCGCGCTCTCTTGGGTTCGGGATTGCCTGGGAGGTGGCTTTCCAGCCGGGTTCGGTCGGAAAGGTGGCGAGGGCACACAAGGCGTCGGGCGGCGGCGCCTGGATCAGGAGCTTCGAGGCCCCGGCTGCGTATGCCGATGTCATCGAGATGGCGATTCCATTCAGCCGGCTGGCCGTCTCCTCGGGGGACGACCTCAAATTCGCCGTGATTGGATACTGCGACGACCGGGAGGCTGATCTGATGCCCCCTGAGGGCCTGCTCTCATTCAAAGTCCCGGCGCTGGGCGAGGCGGAGTTGCTCAGGTCGGTCAGCGATATCGTAGGTGACGATTACGGCCCGGGCTATTACAAGTATCCGACAGATCCCGTGTTCCTGGCCGGCTCGTTTGATATCACTTATCTTGATGTCATGCTCGAGAAGAGCGAGAAGCTCATCTTCAAGGTCGGAATGAGGGGAGGGTTGCACTCGCCGTGGGGAGGCATCACGGGTTATTCACTGCAGGCTCTGGACATATACATTGACACGGACGGCAAGCCAGGCTCCGGCGTGCGGAGTCTTTACAAGGCAAGGCGCGCGGAGACGATCCCGGAACATGCCTGGGAGTACTATGTTAGAGCTTGCATGGACACGGTGGCCATTTACGAGCGCGGGCGGAGGATGGACGAGGTAAAGGTGAACTCCTATGTCGACATGATGACCTCTTCGATCTTCGTCGAAGTGCCCCTGGACGCCATAAGGGGCGGCAGGGAATGGAACGTCATCGTCGCGCTGCTGGGGCATGACGGCTATTCGGATGGACAAATCAGGCCTGTCGCAGCGACTGCCGGCCAGTGGGTGTTCGGCGGCTGCGACAACAGCGACCTGTGTCCGGCGATAATAGACCTGGTGGTCGAAGAGGAGATGTCGCAGGAGGAGATACTGTCGTCCTATCGCAAGACAAGAAAGCCCGCCGGTGTTCCCGGGATCAGCATAAGACTTCCCTGAGGATTCATTTATGATAGAGATAAGCGGGAGGGCTGCGGCCGAGCTCGCGGCATGCATATTGACTGCGGGCGCGGCTGCATACCTGCTCTACAGGCGCACCACCCCTGCGACGCCGCGCGGACTCCGCCTGGCCCTGGGAATAGGACGCTACGTAGCCATGCTCCTCGTTCTGCTTCTTGCCGTCGATCCGGTCATCTGGGTGAAGCGCACGGAGTCGAGCGAACCGGTCGTGCTGGTGATGGTGGACGACTCGGGCAGTATGGCCCATCCGAGCCTGTCGGCCAAACTCGACACGGTGAAAGCCGCGCTTTCGTCGGGCCTGATTGATGCGCTGGAGAGCAGGGCAGCCGTGCGCGCTTTTACCTTCTCAGACAGGGTAGCCGAAGTCAGCCTCGTCGAGCTTGGAAACCTCTCTCCGAGAGGTTCCAGAACCGACCTTGTCTCCGGACTGGACTTCGCGCTGGACAGGCTGGACGGCCAGCCGGCTGAAATCGTCATAGTCAGCGACGGGGGCGTGAACTTCGGCAAGGACGCCCAGCACTTTTGCGCGGGCCTGAGGGTCCCTGTTCATACCGTGTCGGTGGCCGAGGTCACGCCCACGCCGGACCTGTCAATCGACAGGCTGGAGTTCGGCGAGATGGCCTATGCGGGAAGCGTTGTGCCGCTGGAAATATACCTCTCAGGCCGCAACGAGGCTCCCGTCGAAACGCGTATCTCGGTGCGGGACTCGACCGGAACGGTTTACGAAGAGGCCGTGACGGTGCCCGGAAGCGGCGCACGCCTCAAGAGGACGGCCCGGGTCAGTGCCGGAGAGACGGGCATTCACAGATTCACCGTGTCTCTGGATCCCTTCGAGGGCGAGGAGGTGGTCAGGAACAACGGCAAGACTTTCTCGCTCAGGGTGATCAAGGGCAGGATAAGAGTCTGCGTGGTGGCGCCGGGCCCGTCCTGGGACTTTGCCTTCACGCGCAGGAATCTCATATATGACCCCAATGTCGAGGTCTATGCCCATTTCACCTCTCCGGGCGCTAAACCGGTGGATATCCCCGATCTGATCGACGACCTCGTGGCTCGTCTTCCGGAGCTGGACGCGGTCGTGGCGATGGGAGGCGTGAGTTTTGAGGGGCTCGCGCAGGATCTCACCCGCTTCGTTTCGGGCGGCGGCGGTCTCCTTCTCCTGTCGGCGGGCGGCCGCGCGGCAAGTTTAGGGAACTTGAATCCGATAGCGACAACGGGCACGGCTCCCCCGCGCCAGAGCGTAAGCGTCACTGCCGTGGTGACGGAGACCGGCATGGAGCATGAGATAATGAATATCGGCGGCACCTTCAGGGCCGATATCTGGGCCGACCTGCCGCCGCTGCCGCTTGCCGAGAATGTGGGCGGCGCGAGAAGGGAGGCGGCCGTTCTTCTCAAGGGCGAAGAGAGTCCCTCTGTTCCGGTTCTGGCGGCAATGAGATTCGGGAGCGGCAAGGTCTGCGCTCTCACCTGCTCGGAGGTCTGGCGCTGGGACCTGGCGACGGTCGGTTTCGGCCTCGATGTCCCCGTATATCGGGGCCTGCTCGGCAGCATGATCAAATGGCTGGTCAGGCGCGAGGAGGCGGAGCGTGTTTCGCTCACGAGCCCGCGGATGGACTATGAGTGGGGCGAGCCCGTTGATTTCGTCCTGCGCGTTGTGGACGAGAACATGAAAGGACTGGCGGGCGCGACAGTTGCGGGCGAAATAGTAAGCCAGGAAACGGGCGAGACGGCGGCCGCGCTTGAGTTCGATGAGAGAGGGTCCGGTAGTTTCTCGGCGCGCGTCGATTTCCTTGAGCCCGGCAGGTACACGGCCAGGGTCCGCGCGTCGCTTGGCGCCGAAGCCGTAGGCGCAGACGCTCTTACTTTCAACATCGACAGCCGGGGTCTGGAGGACGTGAGTTTCGACGGCGACGATGTTCTGCTTAAGGAAATCTCCTCGGTCACCGGGGGGGGCCACTACCCCGTGAGCCAGGCCGGCCGGCTTGCGGACGAGATCAATCCGGGTGAAGTTGTTGTAAATAAGTTAGATGAGGTGAGATTCCATCTCGGGCTCTCGGCCTTCATCCTTATTCTGGCTCTCCTGGGTCTTGAATGGCTCGTGCGCAAGCGTCATATGCTCCCGTAAGTTGAAACGCCGGAGGCTCCCATAATTTGTGCATTATGTCGGATTTTTGCTTGACAGAAACGGGGAAACTCGGATAATCTGTAGTCCGAGCTGGAGAGAAGCGGACTGAGGAGGGGCGTGTGACCAAAGCGGACATAGTGGAGGAAATTGCAGCTCGCACAGGCTTAACGAGGAAAGAAACTGCGGAGGTCGTTGACCATTTCGTAGCATCTGTAAAAAGAGCGCTTAAGAACGGGCAACACATAGAAATGAGGGGATTCGGCACGTTCAAAGTTGCCATCAGAAAACCTCGCGCTGCGAGGAATCCGCGCACTGGTGCGGCAGTACTGCTGCCGGAGCGGAAAGTGCCGGTTTTCAAGTTCTCGAAGGAACTCAAGGATAGAGTTGCCGGGCTGTGAATTTACGTGCTTAAGTGAGCCGAACCCCACATGGGAGTGACCCTGCAGTACTTCTAACGTGCCTCTAAGGCGCGAGGCAGGCAGCCAAGGAGGAAGCCATGCCGTCGAAGTCGGAACTGGGCAGGAGGCTAAGGCAGGCCCGGGTCGAGAAAACCCTCACCTTGAAAGAGGTGGAAGGGCGGTCCGGTGTATCGGCTACCCACATATCTCAGATAGAGAGGGGAATTACCTCGCCCACTGTAAATGCCCTTGAGCGTATCGCGAGGGCACTCGAGAAGAACACCAGCTTCTTCCTCGAGGACGTGGAGCTGCCTGAGATCTGCATGCTCCAGAATGACGGCAGGGAGGTCGTCATCAGTGAGCGGCCTAAGATCGTCCTCAAGTCCCTCACGCACGGTATTCCCGGCGGGGTGCTGCATATGTACATGATGATCGCGCAGCCATCTCCGAAGGGGGGACAAGAGGTCAAAATGCACGAACATGAAGGAGACGAGTGCGGCTATGTCATCGACGGCAGACTGGAAATAAAAGTCGGTGACGAGAGCATCGAACTGGGCCCGGGTGACAGCGTTCATTTCAAGGCCACCATGCCGCACGGCGTTAAGAATATAGGAGACAAAGTAAGTCATTCAGTGTGGGCTGCCACGAGTATCGCCTTTTAGCTCATGTCAACTCCTGCCCATCGCGGTATAGAGCAGTTGACACAGGAGTGGCTTGGTGATAGCGTAGGCAAAAGCAAGGCTATGAAAGCGAGGTGAGCACATGAACAAGGCCGAATTGATCGAATACGTTGCCAAGCAGACGAACCTCACCAAGAGGGGCGCCGAGGACGCGATTAATGCGACCCTGGAGGGTATCAAGAAGGGTACCAAGAAGGGTGGCATTCAGCTCGTTGGCTTCGGAAGCTTCAACGTAGTAGCCCGTAAGGCAAGAATGGGCAGGAACCCGCAGACAGGCCAGGCCATCAAGATCAGAGCCAGCAAGTCAGTCAAGTTCCGCCCGGGCAAAGACTTCAAGGGTATGCTGTAGTCTATTGCTTGTAAGCAAAAGCAGAATACGACCCCGGGTCGTATTCTGCTTTTTTAATTGGGGTGATGAGACGTGGTTTATTCGAAGAGCATAAAGGTGGCGACCTCGGGAAAAAGCGATCTTAAGAACATATCCGGCGAGGTTGAGAACGCCATCAGGGACTCGGGGATAAAAGAGGGCATAGCGCTGATATTCACCGTCCACACGACAACGGGCCTTTTTCTGAACGAGGCCGAGGGCGGCCTCCTCGACGACATAGAGAAGGCGCTGAATGCCGCCGTCCCGCCCGACCGTCCCTACCTGCACAATCGTGTGGACAACAATGCCCCCAGTCACATACAGTCTATGCTACTGGGGGCGTCGCTCACGATTCCGGTCGAGGGGGGAGGGCTTCTGCTCGGTACATGGCAGAACGTCTTCCTGGCCGAGCGGGACGGGCCCAGGCGGAGGACTGTCCACATCAAGGTAGTTGGTGAGTGAGTTTGGACGAGAAGACGAGACTCCTGGCCGAACTCGGGCAGGAGGCGAGCGTGTGTAAGGCCTGCGAACTCAGCGAGCACCGGACCAGGGTGGTCTTCGGCTCCGGTTCGCCCCATGCGCGGGTTATGTTCGTAGGTGAGGCGCCGGGCTACAATGAGGACATCCAGGGCGAGCCCTTCGTGGGAGCGGCCGGCAAGCTCTTAGATGAGCTCCTGCGGGAGATTGTGGGCATAACGCGCAAAGAGGTCTATATCGGCAATGTCCTCAAGTGCAGGCCACCGGATAACCGCGACCCCACGGCCCATGAGATAGACACCTGCAAGCCCTACCTCATGAAGCAGATCGAGATCATTCAGCCCGACGTCATCTGCACCCTCGGGAACTTCGCGACGAGGACACTGACCGGCAGGCGGGAGGGAATCAGCAAACTCAGGCGCAAGCCCATACGCGTGGAGGACTGGTACGTGTTCCCAATGTTCCATCCCGCAGCCGCGCTGCACCTAGGGGACCTCTATGACGATGTCCGGAAGGACTTCGAGGCCCTCAAGCAATTCCTCGACGAACCGCCGGAGATAGAGCCCGAACCCTCACAGATGGAGCTCTTCTAGCGTGAACCAGCACCTATTCACCGTATTTGCTTTCGTCTTCGGATGCGCAATCGGCAGCTTCCTCAATGTCGTGAGATATCGACTTCCCAGGAAGAGAGGCTTCGTCTCCGGCCGCTCCATGTGCCCCGGCTGCGGCGCCAGCATATCGTGGTATGACAATATTCCGCTGGCAAGTTTCATAGTCCTGGGCGGCAAGTGCCGGGCATGCGGCGCAAAAATCTCCTGGGAGTATTTCATAACCGAGCTTGCCACCGGACTCTGTTTCGTACTCATCTGGCTCAAGTTCATTCCCGTCCATGCGCTTGCGTATTTCGTGTTCGCGTCCATACTGATAGCCTGCGCCGGCATCGACTATGACTTCAGGATCATCCCCGACAGGCTCACCATACCCGGAACGCTGCTCGGACTCGTATTCTCGGTCACCCTTCTGAGCGGCCCGTCGCGGGGAGGCGCGCTTCTGGACTCGGTGATCGGCATGCTGGTGGGAGGAGGCACCCTGCTCGGCGTCTCGCTCGTCTATCGGCTCATAAGGGGCGCCGAGGGAATGGGTGGCGGCGACATCAAGCTCATGGCCATGGTGGGGGCCTTCACGGGCTATAAGCTGGCGCTCCTCACTATCTTCATCGGTTCAGTGGGAGGTGCCGTGGTAGGGCTCTTCGTGAGCAGGCGCGCCGATAAGGGCATGAGAGCCGCGCTGCCTTTCGGCGTCTTCCTTTCCCCGGCGGCACTGATCTGCCTGCTCTGGGGCCGGGAAATAATCGACGCCTACATGTCCCTCCTGAGATAAAGGAGCGGGATTCCCTGGGGTAGGCGCCGCTTCAGATGTCTCGCTCGTCCTCGCTGTGTGCCCGGCCATCCGGCCGGGACGCCAGTCCAGTATTCACCTACCGCCAGGGAATCCCTCGAAAGGAGGCCCTGTCTCTAGACCCGGATTTCTGAGATGCATCAGCCATGCCAGTCCGCCGGGCCCGCGGAGGCGGGCTGTTTCTCCTTGCAGGTCAATGCGTTAGAAGAATCATGCCCTCCCGTTCAGGCGCCCGCCGCGCCGCGGAGCGTGCAATCTACAATAAAATCCAGGGGTCAGGTCTCGAAATGCACACCTGCCGCCCGGCATCCGTCCCGGCCGGCTCCCGCCGGACGCCGCCCGCGGCCGGGACCTGCCGACATCCGGGCGCAACCGGGCCCGGTATTCGGCATCACAACCTGAGTGAATGTTTGGGGATTTGGGGGAACTTTTTGGCTTGCATACAGGTACCAAACCGAGTAGAATTCAGTGCGTTTTAGAGTGCCTGGGTTTATCTGCCCGCGGCGTTCCGTGGCGGCAGGTGGCCTTCAATCCGGCGTTAAGGTGTGTGGGGTCCGGGGTGTATCCACATTCCCGGGCAGTGTGCTATCAGCAGTCGGAGACCCTCGATAGCAGGGTCGCAAGTCGTTTTAAGCATGGTCTTTGGTTGTACAGAAGGAGGTTTGAGAATGCCGGCGAAGAAAGTTGGTATTCGCCCGCTTGGTGATCGGGTAATCGTAAAGAGAATGGAAGAGCTGGAGCAGACCAAGGGCGGCATTATCGTTCCCGATACCGCCAAGGAGAAGCCCCAGCGCGGCAAGGTGATTGCCGTGGGCCCGGGCAGGGTTGCGGAAGACGGAAAGCGGATCGCGCCCGAGGTCAAGAAGGGCAACATGGTTCTATTCGGGAAGTACTCGGGTACGGACATATCTATGGATGATGAGGAGTATCTCATCCTCCGCGAGGACGACATTCTCGCCATCATAGAGTAATCCGCCGGGTGCCTGATCCGTTGAATTCTGGAGGTGCTATCTATGGCTGCTAAGCAGTTGCAGTTCGACGAAACAGCGAGGCGCTCTCTCGAGAGGGGTGTGGATACGCTCGCCAACACGGTGCGCGTCACCCTCGGCCCGAGAGGCAGAACGGTTGTACTTGAGAAGAAGTGGGGCGCTCCCACGGTGACCACCGACGGCGTCACCATCGCCAAGGAAATCGACCTGGATGACCCTTACGAAAACATGGGCGCCCAGATGGTGAAGGAAGTCGCAACCAGGACCAGTGACATTGCCGGTGACGGGACCACGACGGCCACCATACTGGCGCAGCTCATCCTCAAGGAGGGGCTTAAGAATGTGGCCGCCGGCTCCAATCCTATGGAGCTCAAGCGCGGTATCGAGAAGGCTGTCGAGAAACTTGTGGCGGAGCTCGAGAAGCTCTCGAAGCCCGTCAAGGGCACCAAGGAGATCGCCCAGGTCGGGACAATCTCCGCGCACGGCGACGAGACCGTGGGTCAGCTCCTGGCCGACGCAATGGACAAGGTCGGCAGGGAGGGCGTGATAACCGTCGATGAGGCCAAGGGCATGGAGACGTCGCTCGACGTCGTCGAGGGCATGCAGTTCGACCGCGGTTATCTGTCGCCGTATTTTATCACCGACCCCGAGAACATGACGGTTGATCTGGAGGATCCCTACATTCTCATCAATGAGAAGAAGATCAGCGCCATGAAGGATCTTCTCCCGCTTCTTGAGAAGATCTCGCGCTCGGGCAAGTCGCTTCTCATCATAGCCGAAGACGTCGAAGGCGAGGCCCTGGCCACGCTCGTCGTCAACAAGCTCCGCGGCGTCCTCAAAGTCGCCGCAGTCAAGGCTCCCGGCTACGGTGACAGAAGGAAGGCCATGCTGGGCGACATCGCCGTCCTAACCGGCGGCAAGATGATCGCCGAGGAGGTCGGCATCAAGCTCGAGAACGTCGAGGTAAACGACCTGGGCCGCGCCAAGCGCATCACCATCGATAAGGAAAACACCACAATAGTAGGCGGCAAGGGCGCGAAGGCAGACATCGAGGGCCGCATCGCCCAGATCAAGAAAGCGATTGAGGACACCACGTCGGATTACGACCGCGAGAAGCTGCAGGAGAGGCTGGCCAAGCTCGCCGGCGGCGTCGCGGTGATCAGGGTGGGTGCCGCAACCGAAGTCGACATGAAGGAGCGGAAAGCAAGGGTGGAGGACGCCCTGCACGCGACCAAGGCCGCCGCCGAGGCGGGCATAGTCCCCGGCGGAGGCGTCGCGCTCTTAAGGGCAATGAAGGCGCTCGATACCCTGAAGCTCAAGGGTGACGAGGCCATCGGCCTTAAGATCGTCAAGCGCGCTCTCGAGGAGCCGGCCAGGCAGATAGCCGAGAACGCCGGTCTCGAGGGCTCCGTTATAGTCCAGGAAATAAAGAACAGGAACATCTACGAGGGATTCGACGCGGCCTCCGAGAAGTTCGTCAACATGATCGAGGCGGGCATCATCGACCCGACCAAGGTGACGAGGAGCGCCCTTCAGAACGCGGCGTCTGTCGCGGCGCTAATGATAACGACAGAGGCGCTGGTTACAGAGATTCCCGAGAAGAAGCCCCCGGCCATGCCGCCGGGAGGCCCGGGCGGTTACGGCGAAGGGATGTACTAGGGATCACAAGGTCTCTATGAGGAGGTTTCGGTGTGCTTCTGAAGAGGAGAAGTCGGCGGAATCAAGAAGAGAGGCCTGACAGGCGAAGAAGAAGAATCCGAGAGATCGAGGAAGATGACTGGAGAGAGGTTTCTCGCGAACCGGAAGTCGACCTCGACGACGACTTACTTGAAGCCGACCTGTCTGACGTGGATTTCGACGACGAAGACGACGACAGCTATAACTGACGGCTGAACGGCACAGAAGTGTTTTGACATGGAGTCCCTGCCGGGCGACCGGCGGGGCTCCCCGGTTTCGGCGCGGAGCACCGTGTGTGGCTCTCTAACCCTGAGGAGGTGGTCCGGAGATGGGTGAAACATTCGGTGTGCACCTTATGCTCGACGGCTATGGATGTGATAGGAGAAAGCTCGAGAGCGAGAGGTTCATCTACAGATTTCTCGACGAGTTCCCGGATGACATCGGCATGACCAAGATCATGCGGCCCAGCGTGCTGAAATACAGCGACGCGGACTCCAGCGAGTGCGGCATCTCCGGATTCGTCCTCATAGCGGAGAGCCATGTCAGCGTACACACTTTCCCGGCATCGGGCTACGTTTCCATCGACATCTTCTCCTGCAAGAGCTTCGACCTTGAGATGGCCGAGCGCGAGATCGCAGGGCGCTTCGACATAGCCAGGGTCGAAAAGAACGTTCTGGACCGCGGCGTCGAGTACCCCCGGGACACTGTTCTCGTCAGGGAGCTCATGGGCTCGGAGCGTGACTCTATAAGTCTCAGGGCGGTGGGAGCCAATTAAAGCAAAGCGGGTCTCCCTGGGCACGGGTGCCGGCATCGGTGACAGGGTCAGCGGAGTTCTCTGGCATAACTCTCTGGAGCGTGAATGAGCGATATTGAGTGTCCGGGAGCGGGCAATTTCCTCGGGCTCTGCGCTTCCTATTCCTCACCGGGAAAGAGCAGGTTCGCCATTATCCCCGTGCCTTATGACGCCACCTCCACGTATATTTCGGGCTCGTCGCGCGGGCCGGCTGCGATAATCGAAGCGTCAGCCAATATCGAGATCTACGACCATGAACTCAACCTGGAGCCGGCGCGGCAGGGTGTCTATACGGCGCCACCGGTTGAGCCATCTCCCGAAGGCGCGGAGGCCACGCTGGCGGCTATCCAGGCTGCAGTCGAAGAGGCGGTAGCGGCGGGCAGCGTGCCTGTCGTGCTGGGCGGTGAGCATACGGTGAGCCTCGGGGCCGTGCGCGCGCTGGCGAGGGGCGAGGACCTGTTCGTGGTCTCCTTCGACGCCCACGCCGACCTGCGGGACTCCTATGACGGGACGCCGCTTAGCCATGCCTGCTTTCTCAGGCGGGCCCTTGAGGTCGCCGGGGGGACGGCCATTGGGGTCAGGAGTCTGTCCAGAGGCGAACGCGATTTCGCTGAGGCCGAGGGCGTCAGAATCATCTACGCAGAGGAAATATCCGAGATGGGCGCAGGTTCCTTCGACCTGGACCACATACCGCGTAACGTATATATCAGCATGGACTTGGACGTGCTCGACCCGTCGCTCATGCCCTCCACGGGCACGCCCGAGCCGGGGGGGCTCAGCTGGTATGACTTGATTGATTTCGCCAAACGTGTAATATCTGGAAGGCGCGTGCTGGGCTTCGACGTGGTGGAGCTCTGCCCGCAGCCGGGCAATGTGGCCCCGGATTTTGCGGCCGCGAAGTTGATATACAAACTGATGGGTATTATAATAGAATGTTCGGCAAATGGGGGTAGCTAGGCTCGGATATGGCAAAGAGGAAAACACCCAAGAAGCGTACCAAAGATGAGACGCCGGAAACAGCTGACTACATGCCGAGGATCGACCCGGACTCCAGGATAGAGGATCAGGTCCCGCTCAATGAGTTGCCCACGCTCTTTCCCAATTCCTACGAAGTAGTCGTTGCTGCGGCGAGGCGCGCTCGCCAGCTAAATTTAGGTCTCAGGCCCCTTATCGAGACCAGAATGAAGCGGCCGGTGGATATCGCCCTAGCCGAGCTCGCGGCCGGCAAGGTCGAGTACGGGCTTGGTGAGGAAGAGGAAAAGCGGGGACGTTCCAAGTCCAAAAAGAAGTCCTGATACTCAGTCGCTATCCAGGTGAGTAAATAAGTGGGCTCGCATTCCTTCTACACTGTCTTCGAACACACTGCGGACGTCGGCATTGAAGTGACGGCGGGCAGCCGCGAGGAGATGTTTGAGCACGCGGCTCTCGCGATGATCGACCTAATGTTCGAAAGCGTTCCCGACGGCGCAACCGAAACCCGCATTGTCATGGTCGTAGGCGAGAAGCCCGATGAGCTTTTGATTGCATGGCTCAACGAGCTTATTTACATTTACTGTGTGGAGAGGCTCGTTTTCACGAGTTTCTCGGAAGTCAAACTCACCGAGTCAATGTTCATGGTGCGAGCCCATGGCGAGAGAATCGACCTCGACAAACATGCCATGGAGATGGAAATAAAGGCAGCGACCTATCACGGCTTCTCGATCGAAGCCGATGGCGACGGGTTCAAAGCCAGGATTATCTTCGACGTATAGGTTGGCGGAAATGACCGGCAAGATCACCATCGAGAAGGTCGACGACTACCGCTTCCGTATCCCCAGGACGGGCGGAATGCGGGTACCCGGCCTCCTCTACGTTGACGAGCGCATCCTCCAGGACGTCAAAATAGACGAGAGCCCCAGGCAGGTCGCCAACGTCGCGCATCTGCCGGGTATCATAAGGAACTCGCTGGCGATGCCCGACATGCACTGGGGCTATGGTTTTCCTATAGGCGGAGTGGCGGCGACGGACCCGGACGACGGCGTGATATCGCCGGGCGGCGTCGGCTACGATATTAACTGCGGGTGCAGGCTGATGAGGACGGATCTTAAGAAGGAGGACGTGGAGCCGAAGCTTGAGGATCTGGTGGCCATGCTCTTTAACATGGTGCCGTGCGGGGTCGGGTCCACCGGTGAAATAATACTCTCGCCGGCTGAAGAGAAGAAGGTGCTGGTCCAGGGCGCCTCCTGGGCCGTCAGGCAGGGCTATGGGACGGCCGATGACGTCGAGTACACCGAGGAGCAGGGAGCCATGGATGGGGCCGACCCCTCGGCCGTGAGCGAAAAAGCCTTGGCGAGAGGAAGAAAGCAGCTCGGTACATTGGGCTCGGGCAATCATTTCCTTGAAGTTGATCTGGTGGAGGAGATATACAACGCGGCGGCCGCCGAGACGTTCGGTCTGGTTCAGGGAAACGTCTGCGTCATGCTGCACTCGGGTTCGCGGGGCTTCGGCTACCAGGTATGCGACGACTATATCCGCGACATGGGCAGGGCCGTCAGCAAGTACAACATAAATATCCCCGACCGGCAGCTCGCCAGCGCTCCCGTGAAGTCGAGCGAGGGGGAGGCCTACTTCGCGGCTATGGCCTGCGCGGCCAACTACGCCTGGGCCAACCGGCAGTGCCTGATGCACTGGACGCGCATGGCATTTGAGAAGGCCCTGGGCATGTCGCCCGCTGTTCTCAATATGAGGCTGGTTTACGACGTATGTCACAACATCGCCAAACTGGAGTTGCACGAGGTCGACGGCGAGAAGAAGCAGGTGTGCGTCCACCGCAAGGGAGCGACGCGCGCGTTTCCCCCGGGCCATATCGATTTGCCCGAGGCCTACAGGCCGGTGGGTCAGCCCGTACTCATCCCTGGGGACATGGGCACGAATTCCTATGTCCTTGTGGGCACCGACCTCGCCATGAAGGAGACATTCGGCAGCACCTGCCACGGCGCGGGGAGGCTGAGGAGCAGGAGCCAGTCCAAGCGCATGACGGACGCCTCGAGGGTCATAAGCGATCTCAGGAAGAAAGGTATACTCGTGATGGCGCGGGGCAAAAAGACGATTGCGGAAGAAGCCCCCAATGCGTATAAGGATATCGATAGGGTTGTCAACGTAGTACACAATGCGGGGATATCCAAAAAAGTGGCGAAGCTTCGCCCGATGTGCGTAATCAAAGGATAGGTGGAGAGGTTGCCGAAAGATAAGAAAACCGCCAGGAGAACCGTGAAAGTAAGGACGAGAAAAGCGGCCCGGCCGAAGAAGGCGAGTAAGAAGGCGAGTAAGAAGGCGGGCAGGAAAGCGAGCAAAAAGGCGATTAAGAAGGCCGTGAAGAAAGCTGTGAAGAAGGCCCGTAAGAGCGCGAAAAAACCGGGCGGCAAGACCGCGAAGAGAAGCGCCGTTAAGGCGGCCGGGAAAACTGGGCGCAGCAGCGGGAAGAAGACTGCGAAGCGGCCGGGCCGGAAGTCCGCGAAGCCGCGCGGGACCACCAGGGGCCCCAGGGTCGTGAAGACGGCCACCGTGGGAGACCCCAGCATACTCGTTGAGCCCGGCGCCCCCAGAATTCAGAAACTGCCGGGCGAGCTGGGCATCATCCCGCTCAGGGACACGGTGATCTTCCCCTACATGATAGCGCCGCTGGTCATCGGCAGGCAGAGATCGCTTCGCCTGGTCGATGAGGCCGCGAACGGCGACCGCACCATAGGCCTGGCGACCCAGGTAAGGCCGGACATAGAGATGCCGACCCCGGCCGACCTCTATAATGTCGGGACGGCGGCCACCATACTCAAAATGCTCAAGTTCCCCGACGGCAGCACGCGGCTTCTGGTGCAGGGCATCGCGCGCGTAGAGATCAAGAAGTTCACGCAGGAGGAGCCGTATCTCAGGGCGAGCGTTACGGAGATCCCGGAGGTCAGCGACGAAAGCGTGGAGGCCCAGGCGCTCTTGAGAAACGCCTCCGGTGTGTTCAACAAGATAGTCGCGCTCTCTCCCCATCTGCCGGACGAGCTCCAGGTAGCGGTCATGAATATCGACAATCCGACGAGGGCGGCGGACCTCATCGCCTCGAATATCAATCTGACCACTGCGGAGAAGCAGGATATCCTTGAGACATTCGACACCAAGCCCAAGCTGGAGCGGCTCATCAATTATCTGAACCGCGAGCTGCAGGTGCTGGAGCTCGGGAGCAAGATACAGTCGGATGTCAAATCCGAGCTCGACAAGACGCAGCGCGAGTACTACCTGCGCGAACAGCTCAAGGCCATAAGGCGGGAGCTCGGCGAGGGCGACGAGCGCACGATGGAGATAGAGGAACTCAGGGAAAAAGTAAAGGCCGCGGGAATGAGCGAGCGCGCCGAGAAGGCCGCGGAGAAGGAAATAGACCGGCTCGGGCGCATGCCTCCGCAGGCGGCGGAGTACACGGTTTCCAGAACCTATCTGGACTGGCTGGTCGGGCTGCCCTGGTCGGTGAGCACCGAGGACGTGCTGGAAGTGCCGGCGGCCGCGAAGATTCTGGATGAGGACCACTATGATCTGGAGAAAGTAAAGGAGCGCATTCTCGAGTTTCTCGCCGTGCGGAAGTTAAAGAAGGAGACCAAGGGGCCGATTCTCTGCTTCGTCGGTCCGCCCGGCGTCGGCAAAACGTCGCTGGGCAAGTCTATCGCGCGGGCGCTGGGGAGGAAATTCACCAGGATTTCGTTAGGCGGCGTGCGCGACGAGGCCGAGATCCGGGGCCACCGCCGGACCTATGTGGGCGCATTGCCCGGCAGGATCATTCAGGGCATCAGGCAGGCGGGATCCAGAAATCCGCTGTTCATGCTCGACGAAGTGGACAAGCTCGGGACCGACTTCCGCGGTGACCCCTCGGCCGCGCTTCTGGAGGTGCTCGACCCGGAGCAGAACGAGAATTTCTCCGACCACTATCTTGAGGTTCCGTTCGACCTGTCCCGGGTAATGTTCATCACCACGGGCAACGTACTCCATACCATACCGCCGGCCCTCCTGGACCGGATGGAGGTGATCGAGCTTCCGGGCTACACCGACGGGGAAAAGGTGGAGATCTCGAAGAAGTTTCTGATACCCCGCCAGCTGGAGGGCCACGGACTCACGGGGGACAATATCGAGTTCGGAGACGACGCGCTTCGACTGCTCATTTCGGAGTACACGCGCGAGGCGGGCCTGCGCAACTTCGAGCGGGAAATAGCCAACATCTGCAGGAAGGTCGCCCGGAAGGTGGCGGAGGGCGAGAAGGACAAGGTGAACATAGATGCGGCCGCGGTGGCCGAATTGCTGGGGCCGAGCAAGTTCTTCAGGGACGCGGCCGAACGCACAATGGCGCCGGGCGTCGCCACCGGCGTCGCATGGACCGAGGCCGGCGGCGATATCATTTTCGTGGAAACCAGTATGATGAAAGGCGGCAAGTCGCTCACGCTGACCGGTCACCTGGGAGACGTCATGCAGGAGTCGGCACAGGCCGCGCTCACTTACGTGCGGTCTAACGCCGAGACCCTGGAAGTGCCGCCCGACTTCTATGAGAAAAACGACCTGCATGTCCATGTTCCCCATGGGGGCGTTCCCAAGGACGGCCCCTCAGCTGGAGTCACCATAGCGACGAGCATGGTTTCGCTCTTAAGCGGCAAACCCGTCAGACCCGATGTGGCCATGACCGGCGAGATCACTCTCAAGGGCAAGGTCCTCCCCGTGGGAGGCGTGAAGGAGAAGATACTGGCTGCGCGCAGGGCCGGTATCAAGACGGTCATTCTTCCGAGGAAGAATGAGAAGGACCTGAGCGAAGTCCCGGACATCGTCAAGAAGGGCATCACCTTCGTCTTTGTCGATAGTCTTGACGAGGTCTTCAAAGAAGCCCTGACAGGATAGCCAGCCATGGAGGGCAGAATTGAAAGACCCTCATAGCAGGGAGCCAGTGCGCTGCTGGGAAGAGGTGGCCTGCGGGCGTCCGGACTGCGAGGCGCATGAGAATGAAAACGCGCCCTGCTGGCTTCTTCCCGACAGCCGCTGTTTCGACCGCCCCACATGCCTTACGGAGAGGCTCACGATCAGATGCGCGGACTGCCCGGTCTTCAAAGCGCACCGGGCCCGCGCCGAAGGGAAGCGGACCTCCGACGGGGCCGTGGTCGGCACCATGGAAGGCCTTCTTTCCGAATGCGCCGAGCTGCTGTCCAGCTCGGAGACTCTCAAGAGAGACCTCAGGACCAAGTCGGCCGAGGTTACGCTTCTCGGTGAAGTGGGCCGGGCGCTGCAGAGCACCATGGAGCTGGATGAGCTCCTTATGGTCATACTTACGGCGGTTACGGCCGGCGACGGCCTGGGATTCAACCGCGCCTTTCTGATCATGCTGAACAAAGGCGGAAACGCGCTGGAAGGGCGCATGGCGGTAGGGCCCTCGCGCCCCGACGAGGCTGAGACAATATGGGGCGCGATGAAGCACGAGGCGAGGAGCTTCGGCGAGATCCTGGCAGGCCCATCCTCGGGCCGTGACGGCGCCGCGGGCATCATGCGACTCGCCCGCACGATAAGGCTGTCCGCCGACCCGGGGTCCGGAATCGTGGCCCGCAGCATGGAGGAGGGTGTCGCCTACAGCATAGACAATGCCCGCGAAATCCCTGAAGCGAGGGTACTGGCGGAGTTGATAGAGAGTGACTCCTTCATAGTCATGCCGCTGGTGGCCAAGGGCAGGAAGCTAGGCGCGATCGTCGCCGACAACTTCGTGACACGGCGGGCGATCTCCAGAGAGGACGTGAGGCTGCTGGAAACGCTGGCCAGCCAGGCGGCGCTCGCAATACTAAACGCATCGCTTCACAGCAGGCTGCAGGAACGGCTCAGACAGCTGGAGGACGCCCACAGGCAGCTGATGCAGGACCAGCTCCAGCTCATGAGGGCCGAGCGGCTGGTGGCTGCGGGCGGGCTGGCGTCGACCCTGGTTCATGAAATCAAGACGCCGCTTGTTTCCATCGGCCTCATGGCGAGGGCCGCGGCGGCCGAATTTCTGGACGGGCATAAGGTCAGAGACGTTCTCGACAAAATCGCCATGGAAATAGTCAGGCTGGAAGACTCACTCAAGCACATTGTGAAGTCCACAAGCGGACTCAGCCGCGAGACAGTCCCCATCGACGTTTCGGCGCTGGTCGGGGAGACTCTTGATCTTCTTGCGGGCGTCACAGCCCGGGCGGGCATCGAGGTCGTTTATGTCCCGGGTCACGGCGACGTCGTGGTGATGGGGAGCCCTGTGGAACTCAGGCAGATGTTGCTGAATATACTGCATAACTCGGTTGAGGCGATGTCCGACGGCGGCAGCCTTACCTTGAGGACTGAAATGCAGGGCGCCATGCTGAAATTGAGCGCCGAGGACACGGGATGCGGCATGTCCGAAGACGTGCGCGAGCGGATCTTCTCCCCGTTCTTTACCACCAAGCGGGAAGGATCGGGCCTGGGTCTCGTGATCGCCCGGAGGATCGCCGCGGATCACGGCGGAAGGCTGTCATTCGAGAGCAAGGAGGGAGAAGGGACCTGCTTCCATGTCCATCTGCCTGTCGCGCAGGGGGCGCCGGAAGAGGCTGATTCCACACCCAAGTGACGACCATATTACTACAGATAATATTCCTCGGAGTCCTGCTTGTCTTCTCAGCTCTGTTCTCCGGTTCAGAGACCGCGCTCTTCTCCCTGAAACCCTTCGAGATACGAAAGCTCGAACGCCGGCCCTCTCGCCGCTCCATCGCCGTCGCCTCGCTGCTTTCGGATCCCGTGAGGCTGCTCGTAACCATACTGGTCGGGAACACGCTCGTCAATGTCGCGGCTTCGTCCATCGGAACCAATATCGTGGGACACGTGTTGCACAAGGGAGTCATCGGGATCAGCGTGGCCGCGATGAGCATACTCATACTCATATTCGGGGAGATCGTCCCCAAGACCTACGCAGTTACCAAGCCCCTTAAGACGGCGCTGAGAACGTCCGCGCTCATATCGCTCGCCGTCAAAGTCATGTCTCCGCTGCGCGCCTGCTTCACCGCGCTGACGGGCCTCGCGGCAAGGACCAGGCTGCCGGGTTCTGCTATGCCGGACCATGAGCACGCCCATGTCGTGGAGGCCGTGTCGGCGGGCCATACCGAAGGCGTGCTGGACGGTCTGGAGCGCAGGATGCTTGCGGGTTTCCTGAAGATCGAGCACCAGTCCGTGCAGAACATCATGACGCCGCGAACCGAGGTCTTCATGGTGGACGCGGGGACGCGGGTGGCGGACGCGGTGGGCCCGTTCAAGTCGGCGGGCTTCTCCAGGGTGCCGGTATTCGAGACCGAGAACAGGGACAACATCAAGGGAGTCGTCTATGTGAAGGACCTCCTCCACAAGCAGTACAGCGAGAACCTGAGCCTCAGCGACATAGCCCGGCGGCCGGTTTTCGTCCCCGAGTCCAAGTCGCTTGCGGACCTTCTCAGCGAGTTCGTGAAAGGCGCCGCCCACTTCGCCGTGGTGGTGGACGAGTACGGCTGCTTCTGCGGGATAGTCACGCTGGACGACATAGTGGAGGAGATAGTGGGCGAAGAGCTCGACGCGAGGTCCAAGAACACTTACCGGAAGAAGACAAGGTCGGCCTATGAAGTCTCTGCGAGGATGGAGCTCGAGTACTTCAACGCGCTTATGGGCTCGTCGCTTGTGGATAATAACGCCGAGACCGTCGGCGGGTTCATAATCAACCGGGTGGGCAGGATACCGGCAACAGGCGATGAGTTCATTTTCGAGGGCATAGGGTTCAAGATTCTCGAAGCCGACTCGCGCCAGATCAAGCTCCTGAGAGTACGGAAGAAGTAGGGAATATGCTGGATGTGATTGGCAATATAGCGGCCATCGTGGCTGCCGTGCTGGGATCCGGGTTCTTCTCGGGAAGCGAGACCGCCTTCGTGTCCAGCAACCGCTTCCAGATATCGGCGATGGCCACGTCAGGGTCAATGCGGGCCCGCATGGCAAGGCGGCTGCTCGCGGACCCGAGCAAGCTGCTCAGCGTCACGCTGGTCGGGACCAATGTATGCGTGGTGCTGGCGTCCGCCCTGGCGACGGCCACGCTGGCGGACTATCTCGGAGACTACGCCGTGCTCGTTTCCACGGTGAGCGTGACGTTCTTCTTACTCGTTTTCGGAGAGATAATCCCCAAGGCGATTGCGCGGACGAGCCCCGAGGGCTTCCTCACATTCGTAGCCCCCGTGCTCGGCGTCGCGTATTACGTGCTTTACCCGGTCGCGATGGTGACGTCATCAATCGCGTCGGTCTTCGTCGGCCCTTCCGGGCGCAAAGAGAGATCGGGCGCGGTTACCCGCGAGGAAATAAGGGCGATCGTGAAGGAGATAGCAGGAGACGCCAGCAGTCTTCCCAGCCACGCTTACGCCTATCGAGTTCTTGACCTCTCCAGAATGAAAGTGACGGGTGTCATGGTGCCCATGGACGAGGTGAACTGCTTCGAGGAAGGTATGACCGTGAGACAGGTGCTTTCGGAATCCTCGCGCAGCGGCCATTCGCGTTACCCGGTGTACAAGGGCAGCTGCGAGCACATCACGGGCGTGCTGCATATAAGAGATCTCCTGGGCGTTACGGAGGACCGCAGCATAAGGGTCTTCTCGCGAAGCGCGCACTTCATTCCGGAGACCCAGACCGTCAGAAGGGCGATATTCGAGATGCGCGACGACCTCAGGCATCTCTCGGTTGTCACCGACGAGTACGGCCGCTCGATCGGGATTGTGACCTTCGAGGACGCCCTGGAGGAGATACTGGGCGAGATCAGCGACGAGTACGACGGCAGACAGGAGAGGGGTATCGAGATAGGCGGGATAGTGAGCGGGCGGGTACCCGTTTCGCTTATAGAGGAGGAGCTCGGGATAGAGATCCCCGAGGGCGCGGGCGACACCCTCGCCGGTTTCCTGCTTCACGTCAGCGGGGAGATCCCGCATGCCGGCGCCGTCATAGAGCATGGCAATTTCAGGTTCCATGTGGTAGAGGTGAGGGGAAACCGGATCAGGCGCGTGCGGATAGATGAGAAGGAAGAATAGATGAAGAGGGACGTAGTCATAGCAGTCGACCTGGGAGGGACCAATCTGCGCCTCGGCGTCGTGAGCCCGTCGGGCAGGGTGCTCGCGGGGGCCAGGGCCAAGATGGGTTCCTATAAGCGTAACGCCGATCTTCTCACCGATCTTTACGCGGCCATCGCGGACTTCGAGCCGGAAGCGTCGGCCCGCGGCCGGCTGAGAGCCGTATGCCTGGGCTTCGCGGGCTACACCGACTCCGCCCGCGGCCTCATATACTTCGCGCCCAATGTCGGCGGGCTCAGGAACATACGAGTCGGCCCCTATCTCAAGAAGCGGTTTAATGTGCCCGTCTTCGTCGAAAACGACGCCAACTGCGCCGCCCTGGGCGAGCACTATAAGGGAGCCGGCAGGAACGCCGGTAGCCTTTTCATGTTCACGCTCGGAACAGGCGTGGGCGGCGGTTTCATCGTCGACGGGAAGATCTGGCGCGGAGCCAGGGGCACGGCGGGGGAGATCGGCCATACGATAGTTATGGTGGATGGGCCGCTGTGCAGCTGCGGTAATCGCGGCTGCCTCGAGACCTTCGCCTCGGCAACCGCCATAGTGAAGGAATACCGCAGAGTAAGGAGGTCAAAGGGCCGGGGCAGGGTAGCTCCCGGCACGGGCGCCCGGGGGAAAGTCACCGCCCGCCAGGTCACCGATCTTGCCAGGCGCGGCGACAGGGCCGCGACGGCCGCTATGAAGTATGCCGCCCGGGGCCTGGGCGTGGGCATCGCCAATATCTTCAACCTGCTGGACCCCGAACTCATCCTCATCGGGGGCGGCGTGAGCAGGGCCGGCGCGGTGCTGCTCCGGCCGGCCATTATGGAGGCCAGGAAGATCGTATTCCCGCCGCTCGCCCCGCGGCTCAGGGTCAGGCGCGCGGTACTCGGCGACGACGCGGCTTTGATAGGAGCGGCCCGGTTCGCGTTCGAGCACCTAAAGTGATTTGACATGCCCCATTCCCTGTGTTAGGAACAGTAAGGAAACACTGCAAGAGGCGCACATCTTATGGCCGTATTCGAGAAGCTTAAGGACAAGAAGCACGAGCAGCTCATTTTTTTCCGGGAGCCGGTGTCGGGGCTCAGGGCCATAGTCGCCATCCACGACACTACACTGGGGCCCGCGATAGGCGGCGTCCGTATGCGAACCTATTCGGGGGAGGACGAGGCGATCGAAGACGCCCTGAGGCTCTCGCGCAGCATGACTTACAAGGCGGCCGGCGCCGGCGTCAACTTCGGCGGCGGCCAGACAGTCGTGATGGGTGACCCCAGGAAGGACAAGAGCGAGGCGCTGTGGAGGGCGCTTGGCCGCTTCATCGACGGCATGGGCGGGCGGTACGTCGCCGGTCAGGACGTCGGCACTTCCGTCGACGACATGGACAATATGCGAACCGAGACCCGGTACGTAGTGGGCATCCCGAGCTCCCGGGGCGGCAGCGGCGACCCTTCCCCCGTATGCGCTTTCGGCGTCGTGAAAGGCCTCGAGGCCTGCCGCCTCGCCAGAGGGGGGAGCGACGACCTCAGGGACCTGCATGTGGCCGTTCAGGGCTTGGGTAACGCTGGCAGCCAGGTGGTCGATATGCTGATGGCCCGCGGCTCCAGGCTTAGCGTGGCCGATATCGATGAGGAGGCGGTTGAGCGGATAACCCAGCGCCACCGGGTCGATGTGGTTGACCCCGAAGCTATATTCGACGTCGATTGCGATGTCTTCTGTCCTTGCGCCCTCGGCGGGATCATAAACCCCGAGACCGTGAAGCGGCTCAAATGCGTAATCGTCGCGGGTGCGGCCAATAACCAGCTCTCCGATGAGGGATCTGGGAAGCTGCTCCATGAGCGCGGCATACTGTACGCGCCCGACTACATAATCAACGCCGGCGCCCTCATCAACGTCGCCGACGAAATATACGGCTACGATAGGGAGCGCGCCCTGAGGAAGACCGGCGCCATAAAGGACGTGCTACTGAAGGTTTTCGCGGCAGCCAAGGAGAACGGCATACCCACCAATGAGGCCGCCGATCGTCTCGCCGAGGAGAGAATCGAGAAGATAGGCCGCGTCAAGCGCACATTCAGCTGAGCCGGCCCAGTCCCCGGGCCGCCGCACGTGATCCCCACCGGTTGATCCGGCCCCGGTCGACTACCGCTTCGCCTCCACGGGATTCGAGAGCGTCCCTATCCCCTCAATGATGACCTCTATGACGTCTCCGTCCTTCATGAAGACCGGCGGCTCCCTGAAAACGCCGACCCCGCCGGGGGTGCCCGTGGAGATTACGTCGCCCGGTTCCAGGGTCATGGTCCTGGTTATGAACTTGATAATTTCGGCCGGCGTGAATATGAGGTTGGAGGTCGAACTCAGCTGCATGAGCTCGCCGTTTAACTTCGATGAGACCGAAAGGCTGCTCACGTTGCTCAGCTCGTCCGCGGTCACTATGCAGGGTCCCATGGGAGCGAAGGTGTCCGGGCTCTTGCCCCGGAACCACTGGCGCTCGGACTGCTGCATCTCGCGCTCGGTGACGTCGTTCATGCAGGTGTAGCCGAAAATCGCGTCCTGGGCGAGGGCGGCGTCCGCGTCCCTTATCTCCCTTCCGATCACGAAGGCGAACTCCGCCTCGAAATCGACCTTGCTGGAGCCTTCCGGAATCACTATGGCCTGGCCGTGGCCTATCGTCGAGGTGGACGCCTTCACAAAGAGAAGCGGTTTGTCGGGGATCTTGGCGTCCTGCTCCTTCGCGTGGTCCTTGTAATTGAGCCCCAGGCATATGATCTTGCCGGGCCTGGGCACGGGGGCGTGGAACTGGACTTCTTCCACCGAAGCCCAGCACTGCAGAGGAAGGTCTTCGCCGCCCTTATCGAGCTCCTTTATGCGCCTGGCCAGAGTCTTGAGGTCGCCGAGGTCGCGGCTGGCGATGATATCTATGAGATCGCTCGGGTAGCCGCCCTCCAGGTGCAGGAATGACGCCGTGTTCTCGATGTCGTATATGCGCTCATTGATAAGCAGGCCCGCCCTGCGGCCGCCCCGCTCGTAAGTGACCAGTTTCAAAGCAGACCTCCCCCGGGAATTCTAATGTTTGAATTGTGCCTGGTTATTGAGTAGAATATCCTCCGCGTTCATACCATGCAAGTCCAAACTTGGGGGGACCCATGAGCCTGAGAGACGAGGGGATGTGCTTCGGGTGCGGCAAGAACAACCCGATAGGCCTCAAGCTGGAATTCGACCTGGATAAGGAGAACCTCACCGTAGAGGGGAGGTTCAGGCCCAGAAGGGAACATGAGGGCTATGCCGGCATAATGCACGGGGGCCTGGTGGCGACGCTGCTGGACGAGGCCATGTTGAAGCTGCTCTGGGACTCGGGCATATCGGCGGTCACGGCGACGCTGGAAGTAAAGCTCGTCAGGCCGGTTCCAATAGAGGGGGAGCTCTTCATAAAGGGTCGCGTGGACTCCGAGCAGGGGCGCCTGATACACACGTCGGCCGAGGTTGAGAATGAGCAGGGTACCGTACTCGCGAAGGGCAGGGCCAAATGCGTGAAAGTGGAGATAAAGGAGGGCTACGTTGGCAGGTAAGAAGTCTAAGAACGTGCGATTCAGGGACATACTCACGCTGGCAAAGAAGGTAGCCAGCCGCACCAACACGCGCGTAGCCGTCGCCGGGGCGGCCGACCCCATAGTGCTGGACGTTCTATGCGACGCCTGCAGGAAGGGCTTCGCCGAGCCCATACTCTTCGGGGACGAGGCCAGGATAAGGGCGCTTGCCAAGAAGCAGCGCCTTTCGCTCAAGGGCTGCACCATGGCAGACGTCAGGACGCCGGTCAAGGCGGCCCGGGCGGCCGTCAGGGCCGTCGGCTCGGGCGACGCCGACGTCCTCATGAAGGGCAACGTTACCACCAAGACCATCATGCAGGCGGCGCTGGATAAGGAAATAGGCATCACCACGAGCGGCCTCATGAGCCATGTGGCCGTCTTCGAGGTCGAAGGCTTCGACCGCATAATGTTCATGTCGGACGGCGGAATAGTAATAGAGCCCACGCTCGAGCAGAAGGTGGAGATAGTCAATAACGCCGTCTCGGTCGCGCGCGCGGTGGGCCTCAGGAAGCCCAAGGTCGCCCTGCTGTCCGCCATCGAGACCGTGAACCTCAAGATGAAGTCGGCCGTGGACGCCGCCGTTATCGCCCAGATGGCCGAGCGCGGCCAGATAAAGAACGCCGTCGTGGACGGGCCCTTCGGTTTCGATAACGCCGTCTCGTTGGAGGCGGCCAAGCAGAAGGGCGTAAAGAGCCCGGTCGCCGGGAAAGCCGACATATTCATCGTGGGCCATGCCGATGTGGGCAATGTGTTCTACAAGTTGCTCACATATTTCGTGGGCAAGCGCGCCCAGACCGCAGGGGTCATAGTGGGAGCCAAGGTCCCCGTGGTGGTGGTCTCGAGGGCCGACACATACGAAGCCAGGCTGAACTCCATCGCCGTGGCGTGCATCCTGGCGAGGAGGGGGAAGTAACGGCTCGATGGCGCTGCAGGCCTGAATAGTCCTTGACCGGAGCGGTTTTGGGCACTAGCATGAAAGCCGGCAATTCTAAGGAGTAACCGACAGTGCGGGTACTTTCCAGACTTAGAATAACAGGGATAATGGCGTTTGCCGTTCTCGTGATTCTGGTTGCCTCACCTGCCCCATGTGCCATCGATGTTCGGGGCGCCGGGTCGGGGGAATCCGAATCCGGGTCCCCCACGGACATGCCGTCCGGGGTCTCGATTCCCACCCAGGAGGTGCCCAGGCCACCCTCGGCGTCGCTCGAAGGCAAGGTCGATCCGGAGGAATATATGCTTGGAGTGGGTGACGTCCTCTCGGTCGGTTTCTGGGGAGAGGTCAACCGTCAGGAGCAGGTCACCGTAACGCCTGACGGGGTAATATTGGTGCCGCCGGTCGGGCCGATCGACGTGGACGGCCTAACGCTGGCCGAGGCCCGAGTGCTTCTCGTGGAGAAGTTGTCGCCGTATTACCGGCCCTCCATCTTGTCGGTTTCACTTCTTAGAATCAGGTCCTTTCGAGTACACGTCGTAGGCCAGGTCTCATTCCCGGGTGCATACGAAGTGAATTCCATAACGCGCGTACACCAGGCTATAACTCTGGCCGGCGGATTTGTGGAAGGTTCTTCGATGAGAAACGTCCAGGTCTACAGGGATGACGATACAGTACGGGTTGACCTTACGAGATATGTGCTCGTCGGTGACAGCGATGCAAATCCTTTCCTGCTGGAGGGAGATGTCGTATACATTCCGCCGAGAGTCGGCTCGGTCTACATATTCGGAAGCCTTTATCGTCCAGGGAACTACGAGTTCATTGAAGGTGAAACCCTGTCCGGTTTGATTGAGCTCGCGGGAGGCTTCAGGCCCGAGGCCGACGCGGACACGCTTCGGCTCAGCAGGTTCCCGGAAAACGATCCCTGGAGACCCAGGCAGATCGAAATCACTGATGTCGGCGATGTCAGGGACACTTTATTGATGCGTCTTGATGACAGGGTGTTCGTTCGCGCCCGCCCGGAGTGGCACGAGGATGCGGTGGTCGAGATCATAGGTGAGGTCATATATCCGGGCAAATATGTTGTGGAAGAGGGCGAGGAGCGGCTCACGAGCCTGATCGAGCGCGCTGGCGGATTTACCGAGGAGGCGTCGCTTGCCGAAGCGCTTCTGGTGCGCAACGCCTACGCCGAAAGGGAGCTCGTGGTGGAATCGGAGCTGATGACTATTGGCGAGGTCAGCACATCCTTCGATCACACCGAAATGGACATGTTCAAGACTTTTGGCCGCGAACCGAAGGGCCTGGTTTCGATTTCGCTCGTCGGGATGCTCACGGGAGAGAGTGACTTCCTGGATCCTGCGCTCTATGACGGAGACCGCATCGAGATCCCCAAGGTGGGGAGCTTCGTGAGGGTGGCCGGCCAGGTAGTGAGCCCCGGTCTCATCGACATCGCTGAGGACGAACGCGCCACCTATTACATCAAGAAGGCGGGCGGGTACACAAGCAGAGCCGACAAGGGCAAGACGAGAGTAATCCGCGGCACCGCCGGGCAGAGATTCGAGGCCACCTGGGCGACCATTCTTCCGGGCGATATTATATGGGTTCCGGAGAAGAGGGAGAGGGACTGGTGGCAGAACTTCAAAGATGTGGTCACCATCGCCGCCCAGCTCGCTACGGTTTATTTAGTCATTAGAGAAGTCGCAAGGAACTGACAGAATGGCGGACACTGTGGACCTGAGCGAGATTGCGCTTATTCTTTTCAGAAACCGCAAACCCATCGGCCTGACCACGCTTGCGGCGATGGTCATTGCCCTGGCGGTCGTGCTCGTGGCTCCGAAATGGTACAAGGGGCGCGCCACGGTGCTACCGCCCGAGTCGACTATGGACCAGATGGACATAACGGGCCTTATGATGTTCGCGGGCTACCAGCCGGCCATGCTGCCGGGCCTTGTCTCGCCCACTGATATTTACGCGGCGGTTCTCGAGAGCAACAGGGTCAAAGACGAGATCATAGAGGCCTTCAACCTTATAGAGGTATTCAAGGCCAAGGACCGGGACCGGGCCAGGAAGAAGCTGGAAAAACGTACGACTATCAACCTGACTAGCCTGGGGCTCGTGGAATTGGAGTACGAAGACAGGGACAAGCAAAGGGCCGCCGATATTGCCAACGCCTATGTGGAGGCCCTGGATCGATACAACAGGGAGGCGAGGGTGACTACGGCGAGGAAGGTGCGCGAGTTCATTGAGACCCGGATCGACGAGACGCGCCTGGAACTCGACGAGGCCGAGGTGGATCTTCAGGAATTCAAGGAGAGAACCGGCGCGGTTCTCATATCCGAGCAGACGCGTGTTTCCATTGAAACCGCCGCCGAAATCTACGCGCGGATCGCGGAACTTGAGGTCAGTATAGAAAGGCTGGGTCAATTCGCGACGGAGCGCAGTCCCGAGATAATCGACCTGAGATCTCAGATTCGGGCCCTGGAGCGCAAACTGGCCGAGATGGGATACTCCACGGGGGCCGAGGGCGATGTGGGCGAGAGCAACCTGTTCCCCAAATTCAGCCGGGCGCCCGAGATGGAAAAGGAGCTGGCTACATTGCTGCGCGAGGTCGAGATCAAAAGGGCAGTTTATGGGGTGCTCAGCGAGCAGTATGAACAGTCCAGAATACAGGAGATGAGGGACACTCCAACCGTCCAGGTACTTGACTGGGCGAAGCCTCCCATAAGGCACTTCAAGCCCAAGGCGAGCCGTGTCGTGCCCATAAGCGGGGCCCTGGCTTTCTTCCTGTCGTCTTTCTATGCGGTCTGGCGCCAGCGGCGGCGAGCCGCGAATTCGCACCCGGAGTCGACCGACGCCGGGTTATGGGAGATGCTTTCGGAGGACTACCGGGCGATAGTCACGGGGCTCAAGCGGGGCACCGGCAAGACGGCGGACCGGTAGGGTTCCGACTCTCTGATCCGGCCCGAGGACGACCATGGCCACTTCAATACTGGAACATCCCTTGAGGGGCCTGTTTGTTGCCGCTCTAATCACCCTGGTCTCGGTCGGGGTTGCCTGGATAGCGGGCGTGGACCCGGCCGGCACCATTCTCCTCCTCGGCGGCGCAGCGCTCTTCCTGCTTTTTGTCAAGGACCTCCGGGTAATCGTCCCCGTTCTGATCGTTCTCATCCCCTTCGGCAACAAATACCCTATGAGTTTCGGGAACCTCTATGTGGCTACCGGCGTGCTCATGATCGGCTATGCGGCGTGGCTGGGGCGCGCCGCAGTAGTGCATAAGCCCCTCAGATTCACACAGTCCCCCGTGATCGGCGCCCTGATCTTCCTGATGGGCGTGCTCTTCGTTTCGGCCATGCAGAACGTGGAGCATTTCCTGACCAACAATCTGCTCTTCCTGCGCTTCATTCAGTTCTTTCTCTACACGGGGACCTTCTTCCTCGTGCTGCAGATGTCGTTTTCAAGGCGAGCCGTCAAGACCCTGCTCGTTCTCGTCATGCTCGCCGGAATAGGCCAGGGACTCATCGGGGTGTGGCAGTGGCAGACTTCCCCGGGAATGTACCTGACCGGCACGTTCGATGAAATGCACAATCACTATGCGATTTATATACTGCTCATGTCGATGCTGCTAATGGGAGTCTTGCTAGAGACGCGCCGCCGCTGGCTCGCAGTGCTCGCTATGCTGGGATCGGGGCTCTTCCTCTATTGTCTGGTGCTGGCCTTCAGCAGGACGGGGTACGTGGCCTACGTCGTCTCACTGCTTGCATTTCTCTGGCTCCCGGTCCGCCGGGGCAGGAAGATCGGCCTCGGCGTGGGGCTCGCTGCTTTCCTGGCTCTTGTCTATGTTATCGTGCCTTCGGACGTGATCCAGCGCGCGCAGGCTATCTTCTCGACCTTCTCCGGAGGAGAGATGGCTCTCTCGTTCTTCTACAGGCTGCAGATGTGGGATCTGGCACTGCAGGACTTCGTCTCAAGCCCAGTCATAGGCAGGGGCACATGGCTATATGAGCTCACGGACAACTTCTATGTCAAGACTCTGGGGGAGGCGGGCCTGCTGGGCATCGGGGCCGTGATTTACCTGATGGTCAGCATTTTCAGGGAGGAGAAGAGGATTATCGCGGCCCGGGTCCGGGATGATTTCGTGCGAGGGATCGGTCTGGGCCTTTTGCCGGCGACTGTCGGTTGTCTGGTTATCTACAATCTGACAGGTGACTTTCTCCAGGTCCACAAATTCATGGGCGTGTTCTGGATAGTGCTTGCCCTGTTGATCAAGTACGGCGCCCGTGGTGGAGGCGGGGGCGAGGTGCCGACGACAGCGGCGGGCGGGACCCGGGCCTGATGTCGGCTCATTCAGGCAGGATGCCGGGGGAAGCGCGTGGCGGAAGGAACAGGATGCGGGTTCTCTATGTGGATACGGCGGTGGGTCTCGGCGGTGGCCAGACCAACCTGATCGTCCTGCTCGGGACTCTCGACCGGGACCATGTGACCCCGATCGTGGCGGCGCCGGCGGAGAGCGAAGTTGCACGCTGGTGCTCGAGCAACAACGTCGAGTTAATACCCCTTCCCTTCAGAACCTCGCCGGACCGGCCCGTCAGAGACCTGTTCGGCTCACTGTACGGCGTCTTCTTGCTTGCTCGCAGGATCACCTCAATGGACATTGATCTAGTCCATGCCAATACATTCAAGGCGGGTCTGGTGGTGTGCATGGCCGCGGTTCTGGCGGGCAGGCCCTGCATATATCACGAACAGGCTCTGAAGACGCATGGGGCGCTGGACGCCCTGGTCGCCAGGCTGAGCAGCATGATAGTGGCGGTATCGGGGGCGGCGGCTGAGAAGCACCTGCCACGCTTCGAGGATAAGGTCACGGTAGTGCCGACAGGGGTCGATACCAGGGCATTCTCTCCGGATGATCTTGCCCGGCCGACCGGCGCCGTCTGTTTCGCCGGGCGGATCGCTGACGAAAAAGGCATCGACATTCTGGTCGAGTGTGCGCCCGAGGTGATTGATGACTTCCCTCGGGCAGGATTCATTGTCTGCGGCGCGCCGTTTACGGACGAGGACCGCGCCTATGAAAGGCGTATCCAGCGCCGAATCGACGAGCTCGGCCTTGCCTCCAGGTTCGAGTTCACAGGTTTCATCCGGGATGTGCGTGAAGTGCTCAGGAGGTCGGACCTGCTGGTCCTCCCCTCGCGCCGGGAGGCTCTGCCGAAGATAGTCATGGAGGCAATGGCAATGGGAAAGCCCGTCGTCGCGGCCAGGGTCGGCGGGCTTCCGGATCTGGTCTCGGATGGGAAAAGCGGGCTGCTTGTAAGGCCTGAGAGCCCGGATGAACTTGCCGATGCGCTGGTCAAGCTGCTGAGGGCCCCGGCCCTGGCCCGTTCCATGGGGCGGGAGGGAAGGCGGATAGCGGAGGAGCGCTATGGTGCAGAAGCGGCAACCGCGGCAATAGTAGGCGTCTACAGAGGGATCCTGGACGGGAGTTAGGCGCCGTCCCGCGGTCCCGTTGCCGTCTATCCCGAATACGCTTGAAGGGCGATTTTGCGATTATTATACTATGGCGGGCCGGGATAATGACGTCGTGATTGCCATCACGGGCGAGCGAGAGTGGCGGAATTGGCAGACGCGCTGGATTTAGGATCCAGTGGGGCAACTCGTGGGGGTTCAAATCCCCCCTCTCGCACCACAACTGGGAACATCAAAGGGAGATGACGGATTGACGACTGAAGAGACAGGGTATCTGAAAGAGATTACTAGTCCCACCAGCCTGAAGCGCGTGCTCGCGTTCGAGGTGCCGCGCGAAAAGGTGGAGAAGGAAATCGATGACATGGTCGAGAAGGTCCGCAAGGAGGCCAAGGTCGACGGCTTCCGGAAGGGCAAGGTGCCCAAGGACCTGGTCAAGGCAAGGTATGCCGAGGCGGCCCGGCAGGAGGCCATAGAGAAGGTGATACAGGAGGCCTACGGCGAGGTGCTCGAGAAGGAGTCGCTGAGGCCCGTGGCGCCGGCCTCGGTGACCCGGCTCGACTTCGATGAGGGACAGCCCCTCAGGTTCACGGCCGAGATAGAGATACTGCCCGAGATCAGCATCGAGAACTACAAGGGCATGAAGGTCAAGAAGATCGAGCGCGAAGTTGAGGACAAGGACGTCGACGCGGAGGTGGAGAACCTGAGGGAGCGTTTCTCCACTTCGACGAGCGTGGATCGGGAGGCCGCCAACGGCGACATAGTCGCAATAGACTACTGGAGAATCGATGAAGACGGCGAGGAGGTCGCGGAGAGCAAGATAGAGGGGTTTCCCTTCGAGCTCGGCAAGCAGAACGTTCTCAAGGAGTTCGACGAGGGCCTCCTCGGAGCGAAGAAGGGCGATAAGAAGGAAATCGACGTTACTTATCCGGATGACTTCGAGCAGCAGGAAATCCGCGGGAAGACCGTCAAGTTCGGCGTGGAAGTGAGCGACGTCAAGAACAAGATTCTGCCCGAGCTCACCGACGACTTCGCAATACAGGTGGGTGCGGACTCGCTCCTCGACCTCAGGCTCAAGGTGCGCGAGAGCATCGAGAAGATGTTCGGTGACGACGCCAGGTCCAGGATGAAGGGCGAGATCATGCAGGCTGTGATAGAAGCAAACCCCTTCGATGTCCCGGAGGTCATGATTGAGGCGAGCCTCGACGCCATGATGGAAACCTACAAGAAGGGCCCCGACCCGGAGACCGAAGAGGCCCGGCAGCAGCTTGCCGATTTGCGCGAGAAAATGCGCCCGGTGGCCGTAAACGTCGTAAAGGAGCAGTTCATAATTGACGAAATAGCAAAAAGGGAAGGGATCTCCGTTGATGAGGCGGACATCGATAAGGTGATATCGTCTTACGCCGAGAGGATGCACGTCCCGCCCGATCAGGTGCGGGACTGGGCGGTCAAGTCAGGCGAGATCAAGCGCTGGCGTCATGGAATCCTCGGGGACAAAGTCACCGATCTCTTGCTGGACAGCGCAAAGATAGAAGGCTGAGACTGAAGGCTGAGATGGAATACAGGAGGAATGCAATGGGACTCGTTCCTATAGTGGTTGAGCAGTCGGGCCGCGGTGAGAGAGCGTATGACATTTTCTCGAGACTGCTGAAGGACAGGATCATCTTCATAGGGACGGGCATTGACGAGAATGTCGTCAATCTCACCATAGCCCAGATGCTGTTCCTCGAGGCCGAAGACCCCGACAAGGACATCTTTCTATATATCAACTCCCCCGGCGGCGTGCTCCCCGCCGGGCTGGCAATCTACGACACCATACAGTACATAAAGCCCGACGTCGCGACCATATGCATGGGACAGGCCGCCAGCCTCGCGGCATTGCTTCTCTGCGCGGGAACCGCCGGCAAGCGTTCGGCGCTGCCGCATTCCCGCATCATGATCCACCAGCCGCTCGGCGGGAGCCAGGGCCAGGCGGTGGACCTCGAGATCTATACCAAGGAGATAGTGACCTTGAGGACGAGGCTCAACGAAATAATCTCCCACCACACTGGCCAGACGGTCAAGAAGGTGGAGAAAGACTGCGACAGGAACTACTTCATGTCCGCCGAAGAAGCCAAAGAGTACGGGCTCATCGACGAGGTCATCTACAAGAAGAGGTAAAGGGGTACATCGTGAAGCGAAAGGCCGGAGCACCACGCGACATATCCTGTTCGTTCTGCGGGAGGGGAAAAGAGGAGGTATCGAGGCTCGTCTCAGGGCAGAACGTTTACATTTGCAGTGACTGCATCAGGCTGTGTAATGCCATATTGGAAGACGACATCCGGCAACAGGATGTCGCGCCCCGCAAGGACGTCCCCAAGCCCGCGGAGATAAAGGGCTTTCTGGACGAATATGTGATCGGACAGGAGCGGGCCAAGCGCATACTCTCGGTCGCCGTTTACAATCACTACAAGAAGCTCTGCACCGCCAGCGGCAAGGATGACGTTGAGATAGAGAAGAGCAATATTCTCCTCATCGGCCCCACGGGCATAGGCAAGACCCTGCTTGCCGAGACGCTCGCCAGGTTCCTCAGGGTTCCTTTCGCGATAGTGGACGCCACGACTTTCACTGAGGCGGGCTACGTGGGTGAGGATGTCGAGAACATCCTCTCCAGGCTCCTCCAGAGCGCCGACTATAATCTCTCGGCGGCGGAGAAGGGCATAGTCTATATAGACGAAGTCGACAAGATCGCTCGCAAGTCCGACAGCCCTTCGATAACAAGGGACGTGTCGGGAGAAGGCGTGCAGCAGGCGCTTCTCAAGATACTCGAAGGCACAATAGCCAACGTCCCTCCCCAGGGCGGGCGCAAGCATCCGCAGCAACGCTTCATAGAGGTCAATACAAAGGACATACTCTTCATATGCGGCGGCTCGTTCGACTCCATAGACAGGATTATCGAGTCGCGCCTCAAGAGCAGCACAATGGGCTTCGGCGCCCAGGTCACTGCCAAGAAAGACCGCAAGATCAGGGACATATTGCCGCTTGTCACGCCCGATGACATGCTTTCCTACGGCATGATACCCGAGCTTGTAGGAAGGCTTCCTGTAATCTGCACGCTGGACGACCTCGACCAGGACGACCTTACCACCATTCTCACGAAGCCCAAGAACGCCCTGTGCAGGCAGTACGAGAGGATATTCGAGATCGAGGGCATCAAGCTCGACTTCGAGGACGATGCGCTCTGCACCGTGGCCACCGAGGCCATGAAGCGCAATACGGGAGCCAGGGGACTCCGCTCGGTGCTCGAAGAGAAGATGCTGGACCTCATGTTCGATCTCCCGTCAAGGAAAGACATCAAGGAATGCGTCATAACAAAGGACTTCGTGCTCGGCAAGTCGGAGCCCGTTCTCAAGGAGAAGCGGCCGAAGAGGCGCAAACAGAAAGCCACCTCATAGCCGCTTCAAAAGCCCGCGGGTCTCTCAAACCATGGAAGTAGAATTCCTGGGCAGTTTCACGCGCTCCAATCTCCCGGCGGAGAGGCGTCCCGAGCTATGCGTAATCGGAAGGTCCAATGTCGGCAAATCCTCCTTCATAAACACCATGGTCGGGCGGAAGAACATCGCCAAGACCAGCTCGACCCCCGGAAAGACCCGCACCATCAACATGTTTCTCCTGGAAGGAAGGTTCGTGCTGGTGGACCTCCCCGGTTTCGGTTATGCCAGCGCGCCGAAGGCGGAGCGGAAGCGCTGGACGGAGGACATTGAGAACTATATAAAGGTGCGGTCAACCCTGAAGGCCGTGATATTGCTGGTGGACATGCGCCATTTCCCCGTCGCCATTGACCTCGACGCCATCGAGTGGCTGGAGGCCCTGGGGAAGCCCTTCCTCATAGTGCTCACCAAGGCGGATAAGCTAAAGAGGGGTGAACTCGCCAGGCGCGAGGCCGATATATATGGATTAGTGGGCGGGAAGGCAGTAGAATCCATCCGGTTCTCTGCGAAGACTGGCCTTGGAAAGAAGGAAGTCTGGAATTGGATCAAGAAAAGCCTGAACGCCTGAAGTTGTTTTCCCCAGGTCCCGTCAACTCGCCCCGGTTCGTGCTTGAGGCGCTAGAGCAGCCCCTCATTCACCACCGGTCGCCGGCTTTCTGCGCGGTCTATGATGACGTGACCGGCAAGGTGAGATCCCTGCTGGGGACCGCAGCGCCCGCCACCGTGCTGGCATCCTCGGCCACCGGGGCCATGGACGCGGTTGTGTCCAGCCTCTTTGCGGAAGGCGAAGAAGTCCTGGTGCCGGTGATGGGCAAGTTCAGCGCGAGGTGGGTGGATATTTGCCGCGCCTACGGGATAAAGACGCGCGTGATGGAAATCCCGCTCGGCCGCTCTCCTACGCCTGAGGACATTCGCTGGGACCTGGTCCAGCACGAAGGCATAGCCGGTGTTCTGCTCACCCATTGCGAGACGTCCACGGGCAGCCTGACCGATCTGGCCGGCATCTCCAAGGCCCTTCAGGGACTGGAGAAACCCGGTAGGGTCATCCTCAAAATTGCGGACTGCGTTTCGAGCTTCTGCGTGGATGAAATCAAGATGGACGACTGGGGGCTTGACTGCGTGATAGCCGCTTCCCAGAAGGGGCTGCTGTCGCCCGCGGGGCTTTCAATCGTCGCCGTCGGCGGCAGGGCGGCCACGGCCATGGAGCGCGTGCCGCCGCGCAATTTCTATCTCAATCTCAGGAAGTATTTCGCCAGGACATTCAGGAGCTCTACTCCGTTTACACCGCCGCTCGCGCTCTTGTATGCTGTTGGGGCCGCGGTCGACAGGATAATCGAGCTGGGTATCGAGGACGTGCTGGACTGGCAGCGGCGCGCGGCGCAGGCCGTGGTGGCCGCCTGCAAGGCCGCCGGCTTCTCGACGCTGGCGGAGATCCAGTCGGGTGCGGTCGTAGCCTTCGACGTGGGGAGCCGGGACGCGGAGGCGCTGTGCGGAGTAATGGAGGAGGTGCACGGCATTTACCTCGCGCGGGGGCAGGGTAATCTGCACGGCAAGGTGCTGCGCGTGTCTCCGATCGGGAAGACTCGCGCCGAACTCGTCGAATTCACGGTTGCCCTCCTGGAGACGGTTTCGGGGACGCCGAGGACGAATGAGATATTCGGCGTTCAGGTCTCTAAGGTAGTCAAGGAAGTGGAAGATTTACTCAAAGGACGGGATATTTGGGCGTAACATGCGTGATCGGGCTGCAGTGGGGGGATGAGGGCAAAGGCAAGGTGGTAGACGGCCTGTGCTGCGAGGCCGACATAGCCGTCCGTTGCCAGGGAGGGGCCAACGCCGGTCATACCGTGGTTGTAGGAGACCGGACTTCGGTCCTCCATCTCATTCCCAGCGGCATTCTAAGGGAAGACGTGCGTTGCATGATAGGCAACGGGGTGGTCCTGGATCTCGACCTTCTGGCGGATGAGATAGAGAGTGTTGAGGATACGGGACTCCGCGTCGCCGGCAGGCTCATGCTCTCCAACCGGGCCCATGTCGTTCTCCCCATACACCGGCGCATAGAGGCCGCAACCGAGGAGATCCTGGGAGACGACAGAATCGGGACCACCATGCGCGGCATCGGGCCGGCGTACCGGGACAAGTACGGCCGATTCGGCATACGCGTGGGAGACATACTCTCGACCGACAGGCTGGCTTCCAGGCTGGCATTGCTGGCGCGCGTGAATCCCATTGCGGGAAACGCGCCCGACCTTGTCGATGAGATGATTGACTATTGCTCACGGCGCCTTGACCTCGTGCGGGAGATCGCCGGCGACGTGGAGGTTCAACTCGCGGCGAGTATAGCGCGGGATGAGCGGATCATGCTGGAGGGGTCCCAGGGATTCCTTCTCGACGTCGACTTTGGCACATATCCCTATGTCACGTCCTCCAACACGGGCGTGCACGGCCTCGTCGCGGGAGCGGGCATTCCGGTTTCGAGCGTCGACAGGGTGGTCGGGGTGGTCAAGGCCTATATGACCAGGGTCGGGAGCGGCCCGTTTCCCACGGAGATGGAAGAGCCCCATCAGAGCCTGGCGCGGGACGCGGGCAAGGAGTACGGCGCGACCACGGGCAGGCCGCGGAGATGCGGGTGGATGGACCTGGTGGCCCTCCGGTACGCGTCATCGCTCAATGGAGTCACGTCAATTGCCGTTACCAAGCTCGATACGCTTTCCCGCCTGGACAGGATAAGGGTCTGCCGGGAGTATGAGTGCGCCGGAAGCCGGGTCGACGCCTTCCCGGCGCGCCATGAGATCCTCGAGAAATGCGTTCCTGTTTACAGCGCGATGGAGCCGCTTGGGAATCTGGAGGGCGTCGGCCGCCTGGCCGACCTGCCTCCGGCGGCGACCTCGTACGTCGACATGCTTCTCAAGGCCTCTGGCGCCGACCTGGAGCTGGTCTCCGTAGGCCCCAGCCGCGATGCCGTGCTTTCAGCCCGGCATTGACTTGATAGCCCCATTGCTATAAATTGTGCACGGTCGGGCGTGTAGCTCAGTCGGTAGAGCACCTGCCTTTTAAGCAGGAAGTCCTGGGTTCGATCCCCAGCACGCTCACCACCTATTCCCTTCCCCTGCATTTCCACTGAATGTGCATTTCAAGACCTGACCCCTGGCTGCTGACCCCTGGTGGTTGTGCATTTCAAGACCTGACCCCTTGCGGTAATGCCCTTGGCTGGAATATGATGTAACCAACCGGGAGGTAGTCGTGCGTTATACGATTGGCGACCTTATCGGCACCGGCAGTTTCGGCCGGGTTCATGAGGCGCATGACGCAGCCGGGCGGAAATACGCGGCCAAGGTCGTTGACGCCGGCGACGAAGTCGGCCTTTGCCTTTTGAGGGCTCAGTACCGACTTCTTTCGGCCGCAGACCACCCGCGCGTCGTCACCGTCTACGACCTGGTTGAGGACGGCGACGGGGCCCCGCACCTGGTAATGGAGTACCTTGACGGCCTGTCGCTTGCCGACCACGTAAGAAAAGCCGGCCTCGAGAGTCTTCCCGGCCTGGCCATCCGGATACTTGATGGCCTGAGGCATATCCACAGTCTCGGTGGGATGCATGGCGACCTGAAGCCCGACAACATAGTTGTCTGCGGCGGTGAAAACGGTCATGACGTGAAGCTTGTCGATGTCGGTTTCGACAATGCCGCCGGCGAGAAGCTTCCCAGGATACAGGGGACGCTTCCCTACCTGGCCCCCGAGGTAATCCGGTCCGATCCAGCAGACGGCAGGAGCGATCTGTACTCGCTCGGGGTCGTGCTTTATGAAGCCCTGACCGGAGCATGCCCCTTTGGGGGAAATTCTCCGAGAGAGATAATGAACAGGCACCTCGAGTTCACGCCCCCGCCGCCGGGTGTCGTCAGCGGCGACGTAGACAACGCCTGGGACGATCTCGTAATGAGGCTTCTCAGCAAAGAGCCGACGCAGAGGTTTCCCGACGCAACAGCCGCGGCATTCGAAATAGGGCGGGCCTTCGGGGATATCGACCTGGTGGCACGCAATCTGGCGCCGCCGCGGACTCTTGCGCATCTCTGGGACATGAATGGCGGGCTCGTGGAAGAAGCCATTCTGAGCAAACCCGGCAGGGCCGTAATGGTAGGCGGCGGCCGCCATGCGGGCGTTGCCAGTGTGCTCCGCAATGTAGGCGCGCGCTTGAAATCGCGGGGGGCCGGAGTCATATCAGTAACGCTTGGGGACAGCGATCCCCTGTCCGCGCAGGTTGTCCGATCGCTGGCCGGGCATGGCGCCGGGCGGCGCGAGGCTCGAGGCGACCTGCCGACGCGTGTTTCGAATCCGGAGCTTTTCTCTCTCGACTCGCTGCTCGCGGACTACGACCTCAGCCTTGACCGGAGGCATGCCATCATTATCCGGGCCGCGTCAGAAATCGACGGCGCCGGCCTCAGAGCCATGTCCGAGCTCGCCGCGGCCAACAGCGATTTGATCACCGTGGTCATCGGCCTCGAATCTGAAAGAGGCGTGGCAGACGGGCCGGTGGCTGAGGCCGGGGTGGAGTTCGTCCCCATGGCGACCCTGATGAGCGAGGGAATAGCCGACATACTCCGACGTCAATTCGGCGTCACATCCGTCCCGGCCGAACTGCTGGAGGCGCTTGTAGGGAACACGCGCGGCAGCGCCTTGCTTCTCGAGGAAACGCTTGCTGACCTGTGGCGCAGCGGAGATCTCGGCTATAAGATCAGCAATGACGTTCTGGAATTGGAGTGGACCAGCAGGGCAGCTCTACCCGATAGTCTCAAGCAGGTTATTGAGAATAAAGTAGGCGAACTTGACGAAAATGCAGTCCGGGTGGCCGGCCTTCTCGCTCTGGCCGGAGGCAGTCTTGAGCGCAGTATAATCGCGGAGGCCGGCAACCGCCATGGCTGGGAGCCCTACATATCCGAGCTCGTCGAGAGGGACCTTGTCGATGATGCGGGCGCCGGAATGCTGCGTTTCAATCACGCCGTGACGCGCGGCGTTATACTCGAGCGCCTGTCACCCCAATGGGCAAAGGAGACGGCCGTCCGGCTCGCCGGGGAAGTCGATAAGGCCGGCATCGGCCCCGCCGATTCCTACAGGATCGGCTCTCTCTATCAGATCGGCGGCAGACCCGCCGACGCCCTTCCCCATCTGCTGAGGGCGGGAGACTACTTCGCCCGTTTCTCAGTTATGGACGCGACTCTGGCCTACGGTCGAGCGTTGGACTGCGCAGCGGAAGGCAAAGAGCGAGCCGAAATCGAGGAGAAGCTGGGCGACCTCAAACTCGTCGAAAGTGACTTTGATTCGGCGCGGGACCATTACGAGCGGGCGTCCGGGTACAGGCCGGAGGCCGCGAGGAAACGCGCCTGGGTCGCAGCCCTGGACGGCAAGTACGAAGAGGCCGAGGAGATGCTGAAAGAGTGTGAGCGGGCCGCGGAGAAGAGGGGGGACGAGATCGAACTGGCCAGGGTGCGCGTGGACCTGGCCTACGTTTACGCCGCCCGGGGCAAGATAGAGGAGTCGCTCGGGGTGGTGAGCGGGGCACGCAGATTCTTCGAAGAGAGGCAGATGGCCTCCGAGGCCGGTCTGGCTGCTTACCGGGAGGGCATCACTCGTATGCGGGCGGGAAAATACGGCGCAGCCACATCCGCCTGGCAGGCGGCTGTATCCCACTTCGAAGCGGCGGGCGACCGCCGTATGGCCGCGCAGAGCCTGCAGGCCATCGGTTACGCCGGCAGAAAGCAGATGGATTACCAGAGGGCGAAGCAAAACCTCAAGCGGTCCCTTGAGATTTACAGCGATCTCAAGGGGCTTTCAACCATGGCGTCGGCTTCCAACACCTATTCTCTCGTGCTGCTCGAAATGGGCGACCTGGTGGGTTCAAGGGAGTTCGCCCGCGAAGCTCTGGAGTTCAACATGATGGCCGGCCTCAAGCGCGGCGTTGTGCTGGCCCGGATGTTGGCCGCCTTGATAGAGCTCGAGGCCGGTAATTGGCGGATCGCCGAAAATGCCCTGTCGGAGGCTCAGGGAGGCATTCCGCCGGAGGATCTCTACCTGAAGGCCCAGCTGCAGCGCTATCTCGCGATGGCAAAGATAATCTCAGGTGACAGGGACGGCGCATTGGCCCTGATAAAAGAGAGTCATTCGTCGGCGCGCCTCGCCGGTGACGAGGAAGGCAAGTATCAGGCCCTGCTTGAAAAGGCAGTGGCCCTTCTCAGGTTCGGCGATGCCGGTGAGGCGGCTGAGGCAGCAAGAGAGGCACTCGTTGGGTTCAGCACCGAGACGTCTCTGCTGCTCACCGCGAGGGCGCAGGCTCTCCTCGGGGAAGCGTTATGCGCGGACGGCAAGGTGGACGAAGGTTTTGAGAAACTCGAGGCGGCGCGGGCCAACCTGCTCCCGGTGAGCAGGTCGCAGCACATGGGAAGAGTGTTCAAGGCCCTGGCGCGGGCATCCTATCTGCGCCGGGATCACGCGACTTTTTCCAAGTATCTGGATGAAGCACTTGAGATATTAAGGGCGGCAGGGGCGCGGTACGATTTCGCCGACGCCCTGTATCTCGGCGGCGTGGAGGCGATGCAGAGGGGCGGTTTCCTGAGGGCCCGTCACTACTTCGCCGAGGCCGCGCGTATTTTCGAGAGCCTTGAAATCGATGACCTCCGCGAAAAGGTGGTGAGAGCTATGGAGGCGGTACCGAGCGGCGAGATTGAGGTGAAGGCGGTTCATTCCCTGAGCCGGATATCACAGGCCCTGATATCGAAGCAGGACCTGGACAGCGTGCTTAATGTTGCCATGGATCTGGCCATGGACTACCTGGGTGCGGACCGGGGAGTCCTTATGCTGGCAACGGGTTCAGACGGCGACATGGTAACGGTTGCCGAGAGAAAGATGGACGAGGAGTCTCTGCGCGAGGTAGCGGACATAAGCAAGTCCATTGTCGAATCAGTTCGTTCCACGGGTGAGCCGGTAATAGCCACCGACCTCATGGACGACCCGCGTTTCAAGGACAGCCAGAGCATTCGTACGCATAACATAATGTCGGTGATGTGCCTGCCGCTCATGCGCGACAGGCGTCTGCTCGGGCTCTTATACCTCGACACAAGAGGCATACCCACCAAGTTCTCGGACCTTGAAAAGGCCTTCGTAGAAGCTTTCGCCAATCAGGTCTCGCTGGCGACGGAGAACGCGCGCACTCTCGGCGATCTGCGCATCAGTATCGACAATATGAAGGCGCGCGCGGGTGAGAGGTATCGCTACAGCAATATAATCGGGCCGGGACGCGCCATGCAGGAGGTATTCAGACAGGTCGAGAAGGCCGCGCCGAGCGATACCAACATCCTGCTCAGGGGAGAGAATGGCACGGGCAAGGACCTCATCGCAGGCCTGATACACGAACTCAGCCCCCGCAAGGACGGGCCGTTCATCGAAGTCAACTGCCCTGCCATAGCCAAGGACCTCGTGGAGAGCGAGCTCTTTGGAATCGAGAAGAGCGTCGCGACGGGAGTTGCCCCGCGATCGGGCTTTTTCGAGCGTGCCAACGGGGGAACCATATTCCTGAACGAGATCGGCGACGTTCCGCTCGCCACGCAGGTCAGGATACTCAGCGTCATCGATAAGAAGGAATTCGAGCGCGTGGGCGGGACCAGGGTAATCAAGGCCGACGTGCGGGTAATCACGGCGACCAATCGCGACCTCAAGCACCTAATAACAAAGGGCGCTTTCAGAGAGGACCTCTATTACCGTATAAACCATATTCAGATAGGACTTCCTCCCCTGAGAGAGAGGATGGAGGACCTGGACGATCTCATAGCACACTTCATTAAGGACTTCGCCGCAAAGAACTCCAAGTCGCTGAAGCGCGTGTCGGAGGAGGCCCACAACATACTCCGGGCCTATTCCTGGCCCGGCAATGTACGCGAGCTCGAGCGTTGTATCGAGCGGGCCGTTGTTTTTTCCGACGGTAATGAGATCCTCATAACCGATCTTCCGGAAGAGGTGGTAAAGGGGGCCAGGACGGGTCAACGCAGTGTGAAGGGGCGTACGCTTCCCGAGATTGTCGCCGATATCGAGAAAAGCGTAATCACCGAGGAGCTGGGAAGGACGAACTGGAACAAATCCAGGGCGGCCCGAAATCTGGGCATTCACGAGGCCACCTTGCGCAAGAAAATCAAGATCCACGGCATAGCAAAATCCCCCAACTAGTGGGTGATAACCCTCCGTACGATCATACGAGTCGTATAATCGTACGAATCTAGTCTCATGGCAGATAACTCATGCCCTCTTAAGCCAATGCCTGTATTAATCTTTTAAATTTCAATATATTACCTCTCCTAAACATGCTTCAATCGCTTCAGCACACCCGCTTTTGAGGTCGGATCGCCTTTTCAGGTTACGAATTCTCGTATTTCCGTACGAATCCGACCGAATCCGCGCATACGGCCTGCTCCTATCCGATTTTATTTGCTTAAATAACAACTAGTTAGCGATGCAAAAAACTCGGCCTTTTTCCCGCGCGGGAACGGAAGTTGCCTTTATATAGGGTAGAAGTGTGATCGGGAGCACGAAAAGGAGGGTTTTTATGGTCAAGAAGAGCTTGGTATTGTTCCTCATATTGAGCTTTGTGACCGCATTGACTTTGTTAACGCTCACAAATGCTTGCTGGGCGGATGACGACGCCGCCGGGGAAGGTGGGGATCCCGGCCAGATCAATCCGAGCTGCGAGCCTGTCACCCCGACACCAATCATCCTCAAGTTATTCTGGTACGCGGTTGGTTTGGTAGCGGGGAGTCTTGCTGCCATGCTGTAAACCGGAATAGAGCCCAGGGGCAGGGTGGTGGTGTTGGGGTGCCGGGAGGTTGAGGTGAGATGACAAGCAGTGATCCGAGGATGCAGCCAGTGCTGGACCTTATGAGGAAGGCCGCGGAATGCTCGGCGAATGTCCTTGTCGAGGGTGAAAGCGGAGTGGGCAAAGCCTATTGTGCCCGCCGGATCCATGAGGCTTCGGCTCGCAGCGAAATGGCCTATGACAGCATCTTCTGCGTGCCTGAGACGCGCGCAGGGGGTGAGGGCAGGAGAATCCTGGCCCGTCTCCAGGCCGCAGAGCGGAAGTGGGGAAGCATTTATGTACGGGGTGTCGACCTGCTCGATGCCGTCAGCCAGCGTATGCTGCTGGCCTATCTTGATTGTAGAGAGGACAGGATCGCCTCCTGCAGGGATCAGGGCTCTTGGGCAAGGCTCATTTTTTCGAGCCAGAAGGACCTATTAGAGGAGTCAAGATCGGGGCGCTTCTTAAGCCAGCTCTACATGAGGATTTCGGTTGTGAGAATCAGGATCCCGCCCTTGAGGCAAAGGGACGCCGACATAGTGCCACTCGCCAGGTACTTCGTCGGGCTCTATTCGAAGCGGGAGTCCAAGCGAATCAGCAAGCTGAGTCGCGAGGCCGAGGCGATGCTTCGCCGGTCAGCATGGGATGGAAACATTCATGAACTAAAGAATGTTCTTAATCGTGCTGTGGTCATGGCTAACGACGGGGACTCACTCGGCCCGCGCGATCTCAGCCTGGTATTACGACGCGCAAACACCTGAGTTCTTGACATTGAATTGGCGTCGGCGAGGGACATAGGTGTTCGCAGGGAGGACAAGTGTCCGAGCGTGACCAGATCGAAGAGTTAATGCACTTTCTTCTGGCGAACGTGCTGGTCAATTCACTTGAAAAGGACGGATTCGAAGTCAGGGCGGACCATATCGGTGGTCTCCGGGGCGCTCCTACGCCGGTCGATGGTCTGACCCCTGACATCGAAGCCGTCAAGGGTGATGAGACCAGGCTGATCGAGGTCGAGACCCCGTCGACCGTTGGGAGCGATGAAGCCAGGAAGCAGATCGCGGCCTTCGCGGGAAAGCCGGGAGTCAAGGCCTACCTGGCCGTTCCCTATGACAGTGTCGACGAAGCCCGCAAGCTCAGGGATGAGCTCGGGGTCGAGTTCAACATCATCCCCTGTTATCCCTATGTGAACTCCATCGGTACACCCGAGTAGGCGGCGCGGAGCGGGGAAGCCCGCCTGCGCGGGACAGGAAGTCCAGGGGTCTGGCCCCAGCAGCTCGCTCCGGAAGCTCGTTTAATGGGGTCAGGCCCCCTTATGTCCGCATCCCGGTGTTGCGTGGAATCCGGCTCAGGCGATGTCGGACGACTTCGAGCGGCGATGGGCGCCGCTGTCAAGCCATTGACATCCCGCGCGATCTTAGGGAGAGTATTTCCAGGAGGAGTCCCCCGAGTTTCGGTTCAAAACCGGGAGGGCCCGTCTATGGAAGGCACCAGCACGTCACTCGTAAGAATTCTTCACGGCTCCGCTGGCAGAGGCGCTCGCCGGGCCGCACTATTGGGAGCGCTGTCAATGCTCTATCTGGCAGCCTCCATCTTCTCCGGCTGCGGCGATGAGACATCGACAGGTCCGGGCGATCAGGAAAAGGCCTGGACTTTCATGTTCTATGACCAGGCGGATGCGCCCCTGGGCTCATATGATCCAATGGAGGACTTCTGCAGAAGGGTCGCCTCGGGCTCCAGCGTGGACTTCGTCGTGCTCAGGGACACCAACGGAGACTCGGCAAGAATCTGGCACGTGACGGACGCACATATTCCTGCTCTCTGCAAAGAACTCGGTGAAGTCAACATGGGAGACGGCCACACCCTTTTCGACTTCATCGATTACTCCAAGACGCACTATCCCGCCCGGAGGTATGTGCTGGCGTTCTACGGCCACGGTGGGGGATGGCGGGGCGCATGCTTCGACCGCTCGAGCCAGTACGACGCTCTTACAATGGATGAAATATCGTGGGCGGTGGGGAATGCCGGCGGCGTGGACCTGGTTGTCTTCACCAGCAACTGCTTCATGGGGGCAGTGGAGTCGGCCTATGAGCTGAGGAACTGTACGGACATATACGTGGGCAGTGAGAATTACTGCGGCTATGCGTTCTGGGACGCTCCCATGGAAGACATCTGCAATGCGATGAATGCAGATCCGGACATGTCCAGCGAGGAACTCGCTCGTTTCATTGTCGATGCGGTCTGGGCTCGCAGGGACATGTGGGTCGAGGAGGACTGGTATCAGAATCTCACGGTGAGCGCGGTCTGGGCGGACAGTCTTGCCTCGCTGGTCGAAGCGCTTGATGAAGTCGCAGGCGATTACCTCTCATGCCCCGCCAGGCTGCACGCCAGAATCAGCTGGGTCTATTTTGCCATTTGCATGTTTGGAGAAGAAGTGGTCGACGTATATCATCTGGCGCACTGCCTGCTGAAGGTGGAGGACTGTGACAGCACCCGGACGAGGCTCGAGACCGTCAAGGAGCGGCTCTTGGACTGCGTTCTAGCCGAACGCCACGATCCCGTCTGGAGCGCGTATGGCCTGACTGTGCTCCTGCCTTACAAGTCCGAGTATGGCTACTACTGCCCCGAATACGGCGCTCCCGAAACGGCTCTGGATTTCGCCGAGGACACGCGTTGGGACGAGTTGCTCGCGGCCTATCCCTATGATTTCCCGGATTTGCCGCTCCAGGGTCCACCGGCCAGTATCCCCGTGGCCACCGGTCCCTGAAGGTGGCGGCGCTGCGGACGGCGGTGTCCTGACCCGGCCTGAGAAATCCCTGCCAGATTTCAGCTAGAACCTGCCACATTGGCATGGCAAGCCGCTCAATGCATGCGCTGACCCGAAGGGTCGAATCTGTTTAACCGGTTGATAAATAAATCTTTATGCTGACGATATGAGCCATAAGGGCGCTGGCACAACGATTGCATTGGATAACAAGCGGAACCAAGATAACGCAAATTCGGGCCGGTCCGCACCCATGCGGGCCTTGGCCGCTAAGGAGGAGATGAAAATGGGTAAGATCATCGGAATCGATCTGGGTACCACAAACTCATGTGTCGCGGTTATGGAGGGCGGCGAGCCTACCGTGATTACCAACCAGGAGGGAAGCAGGGTAACGCCGTCGGTAGTCGCTTTCACCAAGACGGGCGAGAGGCTGGCCGGGCTTACCGCCAAGCGGCAGGCCATTACCAACCCTCAGAACACCGTTTACTCCATCAAGCGGTTCATGGGCAGGAAGTTCGGCGAGGTTGAGTCGGAGATAGGCGAAGTGCCGTATGAGGTCGTTCAGGGCCCCAACGGTGACGCCAGGGTCAAGGCGGGCGGCAAGGAGTATTCGCCTCCCGAGATCTCGGCCATGATTCTACAGAAACTGCGCCAGACGGCTGAGGACTATCTCGGCGAGAAGGTGACGGACGCGGTCATAACCGTGCCCGCTTACTTCAACGACTCCCAGCGTCAGGCGACAAAGGACGCAGGCAAGATCGCGGGGCTCAACGTCAAGCGAATCATCAACGAGCCGACGGCGGCTTCGCTCGCCTACGGCCTTGATAAGAAAGCCAAGGATGAGAAGATCGCCGTGTACGATCTCGGCGGCGGCACGTTCGACATCTCGATTCTCGAGATAGGGGACGGCGTCTTCGAGGTTCGTGCGACCAACGGCGACACCCATCTCGGCGGCGACGACTTCGACCAGCGCATAATCGACTGGCTTGCAGAGGAATTCAAGAAAGAGCAGGGAATCGATCTCAAGAGCGGTCCCATGGCGCTGCAGCGCCTCAAGGAAGGCGCCGAACGCGCCAAGTGCGAGCTTTCGAGCGCGCAGGAGACGCAGATCAACCTGCCGTTCATCACGGCCGACGCCAACGGTCCCAAGCACCTTAACATCACGCTCTCGCGCTCCAAGCTCGAGCAGCTTGTGGATGACCTGGTAGAGAGGACGGTGGGGCCCTGCAGGAAGGCGCTCGAGGACGCCAAGCTGAGCCCGAGCGATATCGACGAGGTCATCCTCGTCGGCGGGCAGACCAGAATGCCGGCGGTGCAGGAAGCCGTTAAGAAGATCTTCGGCAAGGACCCTCACAAGGGCGTCAATCCCGACGAGGTCGTGGCCATAGGCGCGGCCATTCAGGGCGGCGTGCTCGCGGGCGAAGTGAGAGACGTGCTGCTTCTCGATGTTACCCCGCTCTCCTTGGGCATCGAGACCATGGGCGGCGTCTTCACGAGGCTGATCGAGCGCAACACGACCATTCCTTCGAGGAAGTCGGAGATATTCACGACGGCCGCCGACAGCCAGCCGGGTGTCGAAGTTCACGTGCTCCAGGGCGAGCGCGAGATGGCCGCAGGCAACAAGTCAATAGGCAAGTTCCATCTGACCGGGCTGCCGCCCGCCCCGAGGGGTGTTCCGCAGATTGAAGTTACATTTGACATTGACGCGGACGGGATATTAAATGTATCCGCCAAGGACCTCGCGACGGGTAAGGCTCAGTCGATCAGGATCGAGGCTTCGAGTGGACTTACCGAGCAGGAAATAGATAAAATGGTAAAGGACGCCGAAGCTCACGGTGCTGACGACAAGCGCAGGCGCGAGGAGGTCGAAGCAAAGAATCGAGCCGACCAGCTCGTCTATGAGACCGAAAAGAATCTCAAGGAGATGGCCGACAAGGTTTCTGCTGATGACCGGGCCAAGGTTGAGGCGGCCATAAGCCGCACCAGGCAGGCTCTCGAGGGTGACAACATCGAGGAGCTCAAAGCCTCGACGGACGCTCTCATGCAGGTGGCCGGGCAGGCTGCACAGGCCGCATATCATCAGGCGGCGGGCGCCGGCGCCGGTCCGGGCGCGGGCCCGGGGCCGCAGGCCGGTTCTGCGGGAGGAGCCGACGAGCAGGCGCAAGGCGGCCGGGACGAAGCTGTCGATGCCGACTACGAAGTCGTGGACTGAGGCATCTAATCGACGGCTCCCGGTACGGACAGCTGAATAGCAGTGAGGTCAGATGATGGAATGTCCTACCTGCGGGAGGACGATCGAGGGCGATACCTGTCCCTACTGCGGGGAGGAAGGATCGCTCGTCGATGCTCCGGAGACCGGATCAATTCCCGGCGAGGCGACCTCCGAGGTCTACACTTGCGACCACCAGTGGCAGGCTGATTTCATAATCAGCCTGCTCGAGTCTGAGGGGATCCCGGCCTACCAGGGGCCGAGTTCAACTCTCAGCGGGCTCGAGTTCCCGCCGGTGGAGACCTCGGGCGGCATATCGATTTACGTCGACGATGAGGATGCCGACCGGGCGACGGAGATCATCGAGTCCTCTAGGGAAGAGCTGGAGGAAGAAGCGGAAGAAGAGGAAGACGAGTAGGGCGCCTCTCAATCTCTCCTCGTTGTCTCGAGGTTGAGAGGCAGCTCTATCCATGCTTCCACGGGTTCGGTCCCCCGCCGCGCCGGGCGGAAGCGGAACTGCATCGCCGCTTCCATTATCCGGTCATAGACCCTGCGGTCCGCGGGGGCGTTCGATATTACAACCTCAAGAGGCCGCCCCCACTTGCTCACCAGAATCTGAAGCGTTATGGTCAGGTCCCCGAGGTCGAGATTTTCAACGGACGGCGGCACTATGAGACTGGGCACCGGCGGGTAGAACCTGGGCTCTTCGACTACGAGGACACCGTCATCTCCGCCTCTGCCGGGAACGTCGTCGATCCGGTCCCCCTCTCCCGTGGGCTCGGGCCCCGCAGCTCCTCCGGCCGGTTCGGGCCGGTCCGGCGCGTCTCTTTCTTCGGGAGTCACGGTCTCCCTCAGGCGTTCCACGTACTCGGCCTCGGCCTCAAGAGGGGCGACTTCCACCTTGGGATTGGTGAGCAACTCCACCTGGGGCTCGGCGTCATCGATATAGATCACGTGGATGGCGAATTGTTCGAAGTTGGGCATGAGATCCGACGGCGGACCCGAGCTCTCGGGCGACGTGCTCGGGAATAGAACCTCGTACATGCGCCCGGGAAGCAGCAGTATGGCCATATGCAGAATGACCGCGAGGACTATGTACTTCCACGGGGATGTGGTCTTCCTTCTTTTCATGAGCGCTGCCTTCTATCAGAACGGCGCTTTATCGAGCTCGACCTTCTATGGGTGTGCCCCCTTGCAGGTGCGAACTTTAATGGATGCGACCTTCTAGAGCGTGAGCTCGGACGCGATGCCGAGCTCGGTCGACTGGCTCGTGACCGCTCCCGTCTCGACGTCCTTTATAAGGACTTCGACCTCATAGTATCCCGCAATCAGACTCGAGAGGTCAATTCCCATGACCTGGCTCGTTGTGCCGCCGTCGGTTCTCATCTCGTAGCCGCTCGCGAGCGACACGATTTCCGTGGTCGGCTTTATGCCCACGGTGCGCGCGAAGAATGACAGCAGGCGCTGCGTTCTCGAGCGCCGCTCCGCAATCCTGCGGAACACATAGCTGACCTCGAGCCTGCCCCTGCCGTCCTCCCCGGTGGCGATGTTGTAGGCTTCGAAGGCGATATAGGCCTTGCTCCTGGTCTCATACATCCGGGACGGGTTGGGCCGGCCCTCTTCGTCGAACCTGAGCTCGAGGTCGCTTATCTCGAGACTGTCCCCGAAGGCCCGCACGTTAACGTCGCGATGCGTGAAGCCCACGGCGTCGTTCTGGTTGGAAGTGAGCGAGATTGCGAGCACGCCCTTGCCCGTCGGCACTCTCACGTTGAGCGTGTCTATGAGCGGGCAGGTCGTGAGGTAGATGGCCGTGGAGTCGGCGTGTATTTTGCGGGTCAGCGTGAAGTGGGAGACCTCATTATAGAGCGTGTCCAGCAGGGCCCCCTCGACGACGAATTCCCCCCTCGGCCAGTCGTATTCGCGGTCGAATACGAGGCCGTTGAAATCGCAGGCATAGGCGATCTTGAAGCGCGTCGACCCGTCGGGCTCCATGAATGAAAGCCCGACGAGCTCCACCTTCATGAGTTTCTTGATGTCCTGCTCGTAGACCTCGGGTATGTTTTCCTCCATATACGCGTACCTGTAGGCCGACCAGTCGTACTCGTAGGGGAAGGAGTAGTCGCCGTTGAGGAACGTGTCCTCGAAGTTGAGAACGAAGCCGTCGTATACCCACATCCACCGCGGGCGTTCCTTTCCCATCCGGCTCGACCTGTAGCGCGACGCCTGCTCGGCGTAATCCTCGAACCGCGTCGTGAACGGCGTCGTCATCAGCCGCTCGGTCGGGTTCAGCACGTCGCCGGCGAATGTGTTGGTGCCGAAGGGGTCGTAATACCAGTTGAGCGGGCGGCCGTATCTGATGAAGACCTCGCCGCGCGTGGTGAGCGAGCCCGGCTTGTCCAGCCTGCGCACGTAGAAGTGGAAGTCCGAGAAACTGACCCGCGATAGATGTTCCACGAGCCTCTCATTGACGCGCGTCGCGGGGTTGGGATCCCGCTTTCTCCAGAGCAGGATTGTGACCGAGTCCATGTAGCCCGGGTTGGTTTTGGCCAGCGCCCTGAGTTCGTCGCCCGTCGCGATCACGTCCAGCGAAAGGTACCGCCGGCGCTGGGAGTCGGGCATGAGGCTGAGGGCCCTTGAGAACGCCTCATAGGATGAGCCGAGTTCGCCCCGCTCATTGTAGGCCATGCCCATGACAAGATACGCGTCGGTGCCGAGGCTGTCGGAGGGAAGTCTCTCGAGGATCTTGACGGATGAGTCGGGCTGGCCGGTGTCGAGATAGCAGAGGGCGAGATAGGTCGCCGCGTCGACGAAGCCGGGCTGGAAGCGCATGGCCCGCCTGAGCGACAGGTTAGCCTCCTGGAACTGGTCGGTCTGCCATTCCTCGAAAGCCCTGTCAAGATGGGCGCGACCGAGCCTGAAATGCGGGTACGGCCTTCTGGGCTGGAGCTCTATTGTCTTCTTGAGCTGCTTGGTCCCGTAGTTCCAGTGCGTCCCCTCGAGGTAGAGCTCGCCGAGAAGGAGATGGTAGTCGGCGTTGTCCGGCTCCTCCTTGGTGGCCATCTCCATGTGTTTGATCGCAAGCGCGCGCCCCCTTGCGGTTTCCAGTCTTACGTAGACCGAAGAGAGCTCTACGTGAAGCTCGGCAGAGTCCGGGTGCATCATTATGAGCTCGCGGAGCCGATCGGCCTCATACTTGAGATCGACGGTTGATACCTGGGGAGAGACACCGGAGCCGAAGATCAGCGCCATCGCAAGCGATGCCGATACTGCAGCCAACGTCCTGCGCATTGCTCTCGCCCCCTTGATTCGTTTCCTGTAACAACTATAATAGTAAACCGACTTGATTTCTATGTTTGAGGTGATGCGGAGGCGGAACTTGTGAGAAAAAAAGTGCTCCTGCTTACCGTGTTCGGCCTGGCCATGGCATACGTGGAGGCCGCCGTGGTGGTTTATTTAAGGGAGATCATATATCCGCAAGGGTTCGCGTTCCCCTTGAAGGCCATAAGCATGCGGCTGGGCGCCGTCGAGGTCGGGCGGGAGGCCGCTACCGTATTCATGCTGCTCAGCGTCGCCTATCTTGTCGAGCGGACGAGGCGCGGGAGGTTCGCGTGCTTCATGTTCCTCTTCGGGCTGTGGGACATCGGCTACTACATCTGGCTTAAGGTGAGCATCGGATGGCCCCAATCGCTGCTGACCTGGGATGTTCTCTTTCTCATCCCGCTCATCTGGTCGGGCCCGGTTGTCGCGCCCATGCTGGTAGCTTGCCTTTTCGTCGTGGCCGGGCTCCTGTATTACCGGAACAGGGAAGCGGCAGAGGCGGTGGCCATCACGCGCCTCGACTGGCTGCTTGTGACGGCGAGCGCCGTCATCATCTTCTTCGCATTTGCTTTCAACCACCAGGCGGTGGCGGCGGGGGGGGTGCCGGGCAGGTTCCCCTGGGAGATCTTCACTGCCGGACTGGCTCTCGCCGCGATGCTTCTCGTGAAGACGGGCGTCGCCTCCCAGGCCCGGGTCTGAATCCTGGGGTCAGGTCTTCAAATGCACAGTCCCCCGCACGCCGGTGCCGGGTCTTAAGACGCACAGCCCGCGATTCGGAAGAGATTGTGAAGCGCCTGGAGCCTTGGCTGCTATGCACTCTGAGACCTGACCCCAGACTGTGACCCCAGACTGCAAATATGCGAGGGGCCAGGTCACTGTGCATTTCAAGACCTGACCCCGTGTATTTGGTGCCGAAGGGGGGATTCGAACCCCCACGAGGCGAACCCCACTGCGCCCTGAACGCAGCGCGTCTGCCAGTTCCGCCACTTCGGCGCTTAGTGCCTTTGTTTCTGTTGTAAATCCTATTAGGAAGTGGCATCATTGTCAACAATCAAGAGGCGGATGCACGGGTGCATGATCATGATCGACTACCATGTACATTGCGATTATTCAGTCGACGCAGGAGGCGCGGCCCGCGAGTACGTGGCCCATGCCGTTAAGAAGGGCGTCAAGCGCATATGCTTCACCACGCATTGCGACCTCGAGCCGGGCCGCCGGCACCATGACGGCAGGATACGCCTCAGGGGCGAAATCATCGACGTAACCTCGGACTGGCTCGCGTCTTACATTAGGGACGTCAAAGAGTCCGCGGACGGCGCCGGCGTCGAAGTCAACTGCGGCCTGGAGATCGGTTTCGTTCCGGGGATAGAGAAGATGATAGAGGACTTCATCGCGCCTTTTGATTTCGATTTTATTCTGGGCGGCGTGCATACGCTGAGAGGCATAGATATAGTCTCGACGCGGGAGAGCTCGGAGTACTTCAAGGACCGGTCGCCGCGTCAGGTCTGCGAGGACTACTATTCTTACATCGCGGAAGCGGTCTCTTTCGGGCTTTTCGACTCAATCGCCCACCTGGACATCTACAAGAAGTGCGGGCTGGATTTCTACGGGAGCGATCTCATGGCCGCGCATGCTGGCCTGGCAGAGCCCGTGCTCGATAGGATGGCGGCATCGGGGCTCGCCCTTGAAGTCAACAGCGCACCCTTAAGGAAGGGCGGCGGTTCTCCCTATCCGAGCCTGGACCTCCTTGAGAGCGCGAGGGAGGCGGGCATTACGGGGCTCACCTTCGGGTCCGACTGCCACAGCCCGGAGGACATAGCCAGCGATATCGACCGCTGCGTTAGACTTGCCCGGGATGCAGGCTACGGCGAAGTGCTAGCTTTCGCCGCGAGAAAGCCCTTCGTGGTCCCCTTTGAGGAGCTGTCGTGATGGCCGAGAAACCGGAGGCCGCTCCCGAGAGGAACGTGGTCGTCAACCGCAGGGCCAGGCATGACTACCACTTCGTCGAGAGATACGAGGTGGGCATTGCCCTGGTGGGGAGCGAGGTCAAGTCGCTTCGGGAGGGCAAGGTCAGTCTCCAGGAAGCCTATGCGGTGGTGGAGGACGGTGAGATATACATAGTCAACATGCATATAACCCCTTATGAAAAGGGCAGCCACTTTCTCCCCGAACCCAAGCGCAGGCGCAAGCTCCTCATGCACAAGTCGGAGATCAGGAAGCTCAGGGGCAGGGTTGAACAGAGGGGCTTGACTCTCATTCCGCTCAGGGTCTATTTCGTAAGGGGGAAGGCGAAGATGGAGATAGCTCTGGCCCGCGGCAAGCCCGGCAGGGACCGGAGGGAGGAGATAGCCCGCCGCGACATGGAGCGCGACATGCAGCGCGAACGGCGCGCGGCCGAGCGGTCCAGTGAGTAAACGGCTCGAGAAGCGGCGGCCGGATGTCGATTAAACGAAGGGGACTAATAGCCGCAGGAGAAGCCGCAAGACAAGAGGTGGCGAAGTCGTGAAATACGCAGCAGTCCTGATTCTGGTTGCGCTTGTGATTGCGCTTCCGGTCGCGCTTTTTCCCGGACTCGCAGCAGCCGACACCGCGCTTGTGGAGTTCCCGGACGGCAGGCCCTCCGAATCCATAGACATCATCGAGAAGCACGGCGACTACTTCATGTCACTGACGGACGTGGCGAGGCTTCTCAACCTTAAAAAGACGGTGAACGCATCGGAGGGGAAGGCTACCCTGGAAAGCGAGGATCACCGCCTCGAGATCATCATAGGCGGCACGGTATGGCTGAGAGACGGGGAGCCCATGAAGGCGGGACAGGCGGCCATGTGGGAGGAGGAAGCTCTCTATGTCAGCGTGGAGTCGGTGGAAGAGACACTGGCGCCGGCCATGGAGCGCGCCTTCAGATGGAGCTCCGAGAGCAAGTACATCTCTGTGGGCCTGTCTTCACGCAACATAATAGACCTCGACGTCCAGACGCGCCAGGGCCGCATGGTGGCGACCATCAGAACGGACGGCGTTCTCAATTACGACATGATCCCGCTTTCCGACGGCAGGATAGAGATACTGGTCAGGGGCGGCGTCTACTCGCACACCATGAGCCATGACTCCAAGTCGGGTCCCATGAAGAGCATCCGAGCGCGCCATACGGGGCACGGCGCCAAGTTCGTGATTACGCTCGCCGACGAAGACACCTCCTACAGGGTGTTTCCCAGGTGGGACCCCGACGGCATCGTGATATCCGCGTGGCGCAGATCCGCCAGCGAGCTTCCCAGGCCGGAGCTCCGGCCGCCCCGTCAGCTCGCGTGGCCCGAACGCTTCGCGCCGGAGAGGTCGGAAATCGACGTCGTGGTCATCGACCCGGGCCACGGCGGCGAGAATCTGGGGAGCGTGGGACCCACCGGGTATACCGAGAAACAGGCCAACCTGGAAATCTCCAGGCGCCTCAAGGACAGGCTGGAACAGGCGGGACTGGAGGTTTTCCTTACCCGCAATGAGGACGTTTTCTTAACGCTCGAGAGGCGCACCGAGATTGCCAATACGGTGGAGGCCGACATATTCATAAGCATGCACGCAAATGGTTACCGCGGCGGCGAGGCCAGGGGCTTCGAGGTCTATTTCCTCTCGCCGGCGATGACTGAGAGTGAGAGGGCGGTCGCCGCGACTGAAAACAGGGGCGCGGACCTCAGCACGTACATCGCGTCGGGATCGGGGGACGAGGTAGCCTTCATTCTGTGGGACGCCGCGCAGAACGAGTTCATCGTGGAGAGCAGCGACCTCGCGCAGTTCGTGAACGAGGAGATGTCGCTCCGTCTCGATATCCCGAACAGGGGCGTCAAGCAGGCCGACTTCGTGGTCCTGACGGGTGCCTACCTCCCGGCCGTACTCGTGGAGACGGCTTTCATTACGAACAGCACCGAGGAGCAGCTGCTGCGCGATGAGGCGTTCCAGAGAATGGTCGCCGAGGCGGTTACGGCGGGCGTGCTCAGGTTCAAGGAAGTGTATGGAAGGTAGGCAGGTAGACAGATAGATAGAAGGTAGGCAGTATGAAGAAGTTGATTGTGGTCGTCGTGATCCTCATCGTCTGCGCCGCGGTGGCATGGCAGGTCTGGCGACGCCTGTCGAGAGAGCCCGAAGTGGCTGCGCCCGTCGACATCTCGCAGAGGACGAGAACCGTTACGCTCTACTTCGGTTCGCGCGACGGGGCGAGCCTGGTTCCGGAGTCAAGAGAACTCAGGGCGCGCGATGACGCAATCGGCGATCTCAGGTGCGTGGTGGAGGCCCTGATAAGCGGGCCCCAGGACGGCGGCGTTCCGACGCTGCCCTCGGCCGCAAGGCTGCTCGGCGCCTACATATCCGAAGACACGGCATACCTGGACTTCTCGGCAGAGATCATGGACGTCTCGACCGGGAGTACCGCGGGTGAGTATATGCTGATTGCATCGGTGGTGAACACGGTCTGCTCCAACTTCGACCGGGTTGAGGCCGTCATGATTCTGGTGGAGGGCAAAGAGGTCGACACGCTGGGAGGACATCTTCTCATCTCGGGCCCCCTGCGGCCGAGCGAATGGAGGTAGGCGGGGTGTACGGGAAGCAGCCCATAGGGATGTTCGATTCGGGCATAGGGGGGCTCACGGTTCTCAAGGCCATCATGGAGCATATGCCCGATGAGAACATAGTGTATTTCGGCGACACGGCGCGCCTCCCTTACGGCACCAAGTCCAGGGAGACGGTGACGCGCTTTTCGGAGGAGATAACGCGCTTCCTCATGCGCCGCAATATAAAACTGCTGGTAATCGCCTGCAACACGGCGTCGGCCTATGCGCTTACGCGCATAAGGTCCATGGTCGACATCCCCGTCGTCGGCGTAATCGAGCCCGGTGCGCGCGCGGCCGCCGGGACCACCCGCAACAAGAAGGTCGGCGTGATAGGCACGCGTGCTACCATCGCGAGCGGGGCGTATCTGGAAGCCATACAGCGCATGGACCCGGCCATCAAGGTCTTCTCGACGGCATGCCCGCTGTTCGTGCCGCTGGTTGAGGAGGGCTGGACGGGGGAAGACGTGACCCGCCAGGTCGCGCGCCGCTATCTCGAGCATCTGGTCGGCTGCCGCGTGGACTCGCTCATACTGGGATGCACGCACTATCCCCTCATCAAGAAAGTGATCGGCGATGTAATGGGCCGCGGCACGTCGCTCATCGATTCGGCCGAAGAGACGGCCGCCACCGTCGAGAACGTTCTCAAGGAGAGCGGCATGGCGTCCGGGGCGCCGGGTGGCCCGCGATGCGAGGTATTCGTGAGCGACCTCCATCTCGACCTCAGGCTCCAGGTCGAGAGATTCCTGGGATTCGAGGTGCCGCGGATATCGCTGGTTAACTCGGAATTCGAGGAAGTGGAAGTCAAGGGAGTCTGAATCTTGAGCGGAGGCTTGAATTGATGAAGCGCAGCGACGGCAGGAGGGCGGGCGATCTCAGGAAGATCAAGGTCAAACGGAGTTTCATCGCGCACCCCGAGGGCTCGGTACTCATAGAGGCCGGCGGCACGCGCATCATATGCACGGCTTCCGTCGAAAACCGCATCCCGCCTTTCCTCATGGGCACCGGCAAGGGCTGGGTCACCGCCGAGTACTCCATGCTGCCGCGGGCCACGCATACCCGCATGGTGCGCGACCGGGTGCGCGGAAATATAAGCGGGAGGAGCCAGGAGATACAGCGGCTCATCGGCCGCTCCCTGAGGGCGGTAGTGGACCTCAGGGGCATGCCCGATAAGACCGTGCTCGTCGACTGCGACGTCATCCAGGCGGACGGCGGCACGAGGACCCTATCGATCACGGGGGCCTATATCGCGCTTCACCTCGCGCTCGAGACCCTGGTCAAGCGCGGCGATATCGAGAAGGTCCCGACAGCGGACACGGTGGCGGCGACCAGCGTGGGGATGGTCGGCGGGGAGGTGTTGCTCGACCTGTGCTATGAGGAGGACTCCTCGGCCGGGGTCGATTTCAACGTCGTCATGACGGGCAAGGGCCGGTTCGTCGAAGTGCAGGGGACGGCCGAGGGGATGACCTTCAGCCGGCGCCAGATGGATTCCATGCTGGCCGTCGCGAGGAAGGGCATCGAAGAGATAACGGCCATTCAGAGGAAGGCGCTGAGAATTGCCTGATAAACTCAAGATAGTCCTGGCCACCAGGAACGAGGACAAAGTCCGCGAGATAGGCGAAATCCTGGCCTCGCTTCCCGTGACGCTGCTCAGCATGGCCGACTACCCCGACATCCCGGAGATTGTCGAAGACGGGGCGACTTTCCTCGAGAATGCGCGCAAGAAAGCTGAGACGGTTCATAAGCACACCGGGCTCACCTCGCTTGCCGACGATTCGGGCCTTGAGGTGGATGTCTTAAGGGGCCGGCCCGGCCTCATGTCGCGCAGATTCGCGGGGCCCGATGCCACCTATGCAGACAATAACGCCATGCTCATGCGTTACATGAAGGACATACCCCGGGACGCCCGAGGGGCGAGATTCGTCTGCGTCGCCGCGCTCATAACGGAGGACGGTGAGGCCCACTTCACCGAAGGCGAGCTCAAGGGGCGCATCGCCGAGTCGCCCGCGGGCGAGGCGGGATTCGGATACGATCCCCTGTTTTTTCTTCCCGAACACGGCAAGACGGTGGCCGAGCTCGACCAGGGGCTTAAGAACGAGATCAGCCACCGGGCCAAGGCCATGGGCGCAATGCGCCGCGTTATAGAATCGCTGCTCGGCGCCGGTTCTTGACACCCCCCGATCTATCGCCTTAAATTGTGTTGAATCCCGCCGCAGGCGAGCTTATTGTTTTCTGTACGTTTGCACCGAACGTTCGAACCGAAGGGCGGGGCGTGGCGCAGTCCGGCAGCGCACCTGCTTTGGGAGCAGGGGGTCGGAGGTTCAAATCCTCTCGCCCCGACCAGACAAGCGAAGCTGCCCGAGTCCGGCAGCTTGCACATATCAGCTGGCACATACGGACAATGCGGGGAAAAGCTGCCAGCGGTTCCGGCTGTTATCGCCTGAAAGGAAGCGGGGCATGAATAGAGCCGCGGTTATGGGCATATTCGCGATGGCTCTTGTCGCATTCGCGGGGGTCTCGCCGGCAGGCCAGGAGGCGGGCCCGCCCACGCCCGGGAGTCCCGAAGCCAAATGGTCGATTGGCGCCGGCTATTATTACTACCAGGCCAGGTGGAAAGCCGGGGACAACATGCAGCTTGACCTTTCCGACGTGGGACAGAATATTCTCTTCGGGGAAGTCGGCTATGGTTTCACCCCTGACTGGGAGGCATACTTGAGGGTCGGGGGAGCCGACTGGTCCTCGATGGGCGCGCTTCCGGTGACGCCCGGCGGCGACCTGGAGGCCGGCTACAAGCCCTGCTTCTCGATCGGGCTCAGGGGTTCGATATTTCGCCGGAGCCCTTTCGCGGTGGGTTTCGCCGGCCAGTACTCGTACTTCTCCGGATACGACATCACTGCGACGGGAGAGACGGGGATAGACCTCCCCGAGCCATATGAGGCAGCGGTCAAGTTTAAAGACCTTTACGGTCTCGACCTGGGCATCAACTTCGACTATGCCCCGGGCTGGGGCGTCATATACTTGGGCTGGTTCTGGTTCAGAGGGGCCGGCAAGGTCGATGCGAGCATCAAGGTCGGCGACGATGACGCCGACACCTTCGCCGGCGACATTGAAGAGAACGCTGACATGGGAGGGTTCGGAGGCATAAGGTTGGACCTGGGCCGCGGCTATGCCATCACGGCCGAGGGCCAGTACAGGACGAAAGCATCTCTGTCCCTGTCGGTAAACAAGATACTCGGGGTTTAGCCGGTCGGTTATCCGGCGCCTGTAGCTCAGCTGGATAGAGCAACGGATTTCTAATCCGTAGGTCGCAGGTTCGAATCCTGCCAGGCGCGCCACACATATAAGAATAGAGAGACAAGCGAATAGGCGGTGGGCGTAGCTCAATGGTAGAGCCCTGGACTGTGGATCCAGTGGTTGGGGGTTCAAATCCCCTCGCCCACCCCACCTCTATCCCCTCTCCTTTTTGTGATTGCAATATAGCCCGCCTGTGGTAAGAAGCATACATGAGGCACCGCTACCAGCGAACCCAGCGCGTCTTCTATTCCACCGGCCTCCTTCTTCAGACCCTCGGCGTCGTTTTTCTGTTTCCGCTCATACTTGTGGCGGGCTACTGGGGCAGGTTCGGAGAAGGTTACCTGACCATCTACGCTTTTGCCGTGCCCGCTGCCTCTGCCTTCGCCCTGGGCAGGGTGTTCCGCAGGGTCTTCACGGGTGGCGCGCCCGGGACCGCCGGCTCGATGCTGATATGCGGCCTGGGCTGGGTCTTCGCCTCCGCGTTCGGCGCGCTCCCCTTCGTCATCGGGATCAAGGCGAGCTTCTTAAACGGCTACTTCGAAGCCATGAGCGGCTTCACGACCACCGGCATCACGGTCTTCGCGGGTCTGGACGAGATGCCCCGGAGCATTCTCTTCTGGCGCGCCCTCACCCAGTGGGTGGGCGGGCTCGGCATACTCTCCTTCTTTCTGGCCATCACCTTCAAGGGGGGAGGGGCCCATCATATCTACGGGGCGGAGAGCCACAAGATAGCTTCCACGCGCCCGGTGCCGGGCATATTCCATACGCTCAAAATCCTGTGGGGAATATACGGCGGCTTCACGCTCGCCGGCATCGTAATGCTGGCGCTCGAGGCCATGCCGCCCTTCGACGCCGTGTGCCACACGATGACGGCGCTCTCGACCGGCGGCTTCTCGCCGCATGACGCGAGCATCGCCTACTACGCGCAGACCGGCCACCCGCATTTTAAGGCCATCGAGTACACCGTGACGCTGCTCATGATGCTGGGCGGCATCAACTTCCTGGTTCACTACCGCGTCCTCACCAAGGACGTCAAGGCGCTGTGGGACAACGTCGAGATCAGGACGTGGTGGCGCTTCGTCGCGGGCTTCGTCATAATCATCATGTTCGACCACATGATAAAGACGGGTATGCTCGCGACCATATTCCGGCATCCGGGAGTGATAGGCCTCTCGGATTTGGAGTCCGTATTCCGCAAGACCTCCTTCCAGGTAACGGCGATACTTACGACCACGGGGTTCGGCACGCAGGACATCGGCTCGTCATTCTTCCCGGCTCTCTCGAAGCAGCTCTTCCTCGCCATGATGATAATCGGGGGCTGCGTGGGCTCCACAGGAGGAGGCATCAAGGTCATGCGCGTCGTCATTCTGGAGCGCCTCATGCTGCGCGAGCTTTTCAAATTGCGCGCGCCCTCCAAAGCTTCCAAGAGTCTCGTCATCGATAAGAAGCCGGTTCCGGATGACGAGTCCCACCGGACGGCCGCGCTGTTTTTCACCTGGATCGCCATGCTCGGTGTGGGCGGCGGCATCACGGCGCTGTTCTCAAACCAGGGGGTCCTGGAATCCCTCTCCGGGATGTTCTCGGCCCTCGGCAACATAGGGCCCTGCTATATTTCCCATGCCGATCTCATCGCGCTCAATCCCGTCGTGAAGGTCACATACATATTCGGAATGCTCGCGGGAAGGCTGGAAATCCTTCCCGTACTGCTCATATTCTCCAGGAAGGCATGGAGGGGATAGACAATGTACATAGTCGTCGCAGGTATAGGGCTGGTCGGAGGCGAACTCACCCGCAGGCTGGTCGAGAACAAACATGACGTCGTCGTGGTAGACAGCGACAGGGAGGCCTGCGAGAAGCTCTACTCGGAATACGGCGTCGTCGCGATAGCCGGAGATATCGCGCGAGTGGAGATACTGGAGCAGGCCGGAATAGACAAGGCCGACGTCATGGTAGCCGCGACGGGGAACGACGCGGTCAACCTGGCAGCCGCCATCCTCGCCCGCAGCATGGGAGTCGATGAGGTGGTCGTCAGGATGAGGAACCCCGCCTACGAGAACGCCTATAAGCTCGCGGGGGCCACTTCCGTGCTCCGTGTCACCAACCTTATGGTCAACCAGATGATGATGGAGATAGAGAAACCCGAAGTCAGGCGGATCATGAGAATCGGGGGCGGCAAGGCCGTCATCTATTCGGTCAATGTCCCGGAGGGCGCCAGGGTCGCGGGCCAGACCGTGGAGACCATCGGGAGAAGCCCCGAGTTCCCGCCGCGCTGCGTCATGATCGCGATCTACCGCAGGGAATCCGAGGAGCTTATCATCCCGCGCGGGTCGCAGTCCGTCTTCGAGCGCGACGAGGTGTTTTTGATATCGCCGGGAGAAGACATCCCCACGGTTTCAGGCTATCTCACCGGGCGGAAGTAATCCGGGGACGCCCGATTTTCGCCCGCGGCGGGCTTGACACGGAATAGGCCACCCGATAGTATTTAGAGCCAATCGAGAGCCAATCGAATAAGATGCGCCGCTAGCTCAACTAGGCAGAGCAGCAGACTCTTAATCTGAAGGTTGAAGGTTCGATTCCTTCGCGGCGCACCACTTAAGAGCCCCGCTACTCGCGGGGCTTTTGGTTTTGGGGCCACTTCTTCTTCTGGCCATCAAGCCGGGCATCCGTGTATGCGCGGCGTTTTACAACCGGCCCCGCATGCTGTATGCTGTGATTCGCCCCACTGAGGTGGCCACGGAGGTGGCAGTTGGCAGACAAGCGCGTACCCACATCGACTTACCGGCTGCAGTTCAGCCGCCGGTTCGGGTTCCATGACGCGCGCCGGCTGCTTCCCTATCTGGCCGACCTCGGCATCGATACCATATATGCCTCGCCCGTTTTCCGCGCGCGGCCGGGGAGCAGGCACGGTTATGACATCGTCGACCCGAACGAACTCAATCCCGACCTGGGCACGCCCCGTGACTTCGACCTTCTTGCGGATGCGGTAAGAAAAAGGAGAATGGGGTGGTTGCAGGACATAGTCCCCAACCACATGGCGTTTCATCAAGACAATGCGGTGTTAATGGAGTCTCTCAAGGTTGGAGAGCATTCGCCCTATTTCAATTGCTTCGATATCGACTGGGATCATCCCGACCCCGGACTGCGGGGAACCGTAATGGCCCCCTTCCTGGAGAGGCCGTATACGGAATGTCTCGAGCGTGGCGACTTCGAGATTCGTCTGGCCGAATCAGGGCTCTTCGTAACCTATAAGCGATATGCTTTCCCGCTGCACGTGGCAGGCTATGAATTCGTATTCAGGCTGCGGCTGGCCGAATCCGAGGTCTACTCCGGCAACGGAGGCGGCGTCGAGCGACTGGTCCGGGCCGCTGCCGCTCTAAAGACAGCCTTCGGTGACCCCGTTCGCTTCAGCATGTCGAGGGTCGAAGAGAGCATCGCCGATATCTATAAGCTCTACCGGGATGACGCCGGCGTCCGCGAGTACGTTGACGAGAAGATCAGGCATCTGGGCAGCCAGGAGATGGATAAGGTCCTTGCCCGGCAGCTCTTCACGCTGAGGTGCTGGAGAGATACCGCCGATGTCATCAATTACAGGCGCTTCTTCGACGTTAACGGGCTGATCGCCCTCGCGACGGAGAAGACTGACGTTCACACCTACACCCATGGACTCATAACCAGGCTGGTTGAGAGAGGCATTGTCACGGGCTTAAGAGTGGACCACGTGGACGGCCTTCGGAATCCCGAACAATACCTGCTCTGGCTCGGCGCGAATGTCGGCAGGGTCTATACGGTGGTCGAGAAGATACTGGCGCGCGGCGAGCACCTCAGGTGGTGGTCGGTTGATGGGACGACCGGATACGACTTCCTTAACGCCCTGAACGGTCTCTTCTGCTTCAGGTCGAATAAGGACCGGCTTGACGAAGTCTACCTGGGTTTCACGGGCTTTGAAGACGACCCCAGGGAGGTGCTGTACGAGAAGAAGAAGCTCGTGATGAATACCGATTTGGGCGCCGATCTGGACAATCTAGCCCGCTGGCTTGCCGATGCGCTGGGGGAGCCGCGAATGCATGCTGCTCTTGAGGACCAGCCGGGAATGCAGGACCTTATTGAGGAGACCCCGCCGACCGGTCTATTAAGGGAGGCGCTGGTGGAGACGCTGGCCGAGCTTACGGTTTACCGCACGTATCTCACCCCGACCGACCAGTCGTGGCAGGACGGCACGCCGCTCGCCGGCGCGCTGGGGCTCGCGCAGCGTCGCAATCCGCGCCTTCAGGATGAACTGCGCCTGCTTGCCATGGTGCTCATGGATATGCCGCGGCTTGCGAGAGGGCCGGGTGCGGGCACGGGCAACATAGAATACGCCATGACACTGCAGCAGTATACCGGGGCGGTCATGGCCAAGGGTTTTGAGGACACCTTCCTCTATGTTTACAACCGCCTCCTCTCCCTTAATGAGGTAGGCGGCGACCCCATCGCATTTGGAACCGACCCCGACGAGTTCCATGCCTTTATCCTGGCGCGCAGCGCCTCGCATCCGCACTCGATGAATGCCACCGCCACGCATGACACCAAACGGGGTGAGGATGTCAGGGCCCGCATCAATGTTCTATCGGAGATCCCGGAGGAGTGGGGTGAAAGGGTGAAGCGTTGGGCCGAGCTCAATGCCCCCAGCAAGGCCGGCAGGAAGGGCGAAGAGATACCCGACCTCAACGACGAATATGCCCTTTACCAGACTCTGGTGGGAAGCTACCCCTTCGAGGACGAAGATCTTACGGCCTACCGTTTCCGTGTGTCCAGGTTCGTGCGCAAGGCTGCGCGCGAGGCGAAGACGCATACGAGCTGGCGCGACCCGGACACGGCCTATGAGGACGGCTTCGCGCGGTTCGCCGAGACCATACTCGCGCGCTCGCAGGACAACGGGTTCCTCGAGGACTTCCTGCCCTTCCAGAGGCGCATTGCCCATTACGGGGCCCTCAACTCGCTTTCCCAGACGCTTGTTAAGATATGCGCGCCGGGCGTTCCCGACTTCTACCAGGGGACCGAACTATGGGATCTCAACCTGGTAGACCCCGACAACCGCAGGCCTGTAGACTATGCGGGCCGCGCGGTCATGCTGGGCGGCATAATGCGGGGAATGGCCAAACGCCCGGAGGCGACCATCAGAGAGTGCCTTGATAATATAGGCGACGGGCGGGTCAAGATGCTTCTCATCCAGAGAGCTCTTGCAGCCAGGAAGGCAAACTCGTATCTTTTCCGAAAAGGGTCCTATATAGAACTTGAGGCGGGCGGGGAACTCGCGGATAATGTCATCGCCTTTGCGCGTTCCGAGCGGGGGGCTTTCGCCATCTGCATCGTCCCGCGTTTCGTGACCGGCGTGGTGGGCGAAGGTGAATTCCCGCTGGGCCCGGAAGTCTGGGGTGACACGGCTGTGAAGTTGCCGCCAGGCGCGCCGCGAAGGTGGAATGATGCGATAAGCGGCTTCCGCGTATTGGGAGCGGACGCGATAACGGTCGGCGAGGCGCTCCGGTTGTTCCCGGTGGGCCTGCTCATGGAGGAGGGTAAGTGAGAAAAAGGGAAAGCGGACTTCTTCTTCACATAACATCGCTGCCATCTGCCTACGGCATCGGCGCCCTTGGCGGGGAGGCATACAGATTCGCCGACTTCCTGGCCGAGGCGGGCCAGTCCATCTGGCAGGTGCTGCCCTTAAACCCGACCGACCCGGTGTCTTTCAACTCGCCCTACGGCAGCAATTCTTCGCTTGCCGGCAATCCCCTCATGATAAGCCTGGACGTGCTGGTGGGTGAGGGGCTGCTCGAGCGGGGCGACCTGGAGCCCGTGCCTGGCTTCGCGACAGGGTGCGTCGATTTCCCGGCGGTCATAGAATACAAGGGCCGGGTCCTCGACCGGGCCTACCAGCGCTTCTGCGACCGCGGTGACCGCGGCGAGTTCGATGCTTTCTCAAACATAAACTCCCACTGGCTTGAAGACTATGCCCTGTTCGCTTCCCTAAAAGACGAGGCAGGCGGCGCCGTCTGGAACCAGTGGGCCCCGGAACTCCGCGACCGCAACGGCGATGCCCTGGGGGAAGCGCATGCCAGGCTAGGCGGCGCCAAGGACAAGCATAAGTTCCTGCAGTTCCTCTTCTACAAGCAGTGGCATGCCTTAAAGCACTACTGCAACGACCGCGGAATAGACATATTCGGCGACGTCCCCATCTACGTGAGCTATGACAGCGTGGACGTATGGACCACGCCGTATATCTTCAAGCTCAAAGACGACAAGAGCCCGGCGTTCGTCTCCGGAGTGCCGCCGGATTACTTCAGCAAGACGGGCCAGCTCTGGGGGAGCCCGGTATATAACTGGGAAGTCCTTAAGGAACAGAACTTCGACTGGTGGGTGAGGCGCATGCAGCACAATTTCAGCCTCTTCAACCTCATGCGAATAGACCATTTCCGAGGCTTCGCCGCCTACTGGGAAGTCCCCGCGCATCACAAGACGGCCGTCCGCGGCAAGTGGGTCGACGTACCCGGGATGGAGTTCTTCGACCTCCTGACGACCAAGGTGCCGGCCGGCGGCATCGTGGCCGAGGACCTCGGGGTCATCACCGACGATGTAGTCGCAATAATGGAGAAGTTCGGTTTCCCGGGCATGAAGGTGCTGCAGTTCGGCTTCAAGGGCAACCTGGACGAGAATCCTTACACTCCGCGCAATCACCCGGAGAACTCGGTGGTCTACACGGGCACCCATGACAACAACACCACGCGCGGCTGGTTTGAGACCGAGGCTAAGAAGGCAGAGAAGCATGAGCTTAACGTTTATACTTCCCGCGATGTGACAGCTGATAATGTATGCGAGGTCATGATCGGACTTGCCATGCACTCACCGGCCTGCACATCCGTGATACCGGTGCAGGACATCCTCAACCTTCCGGCGGATTACCGCATGAACTGGCCCGGCAGGGGGGAGGGGAACTGGGAGTGGCGGCTCCAGCCCGGGGCGCTGAATAGCGATGTCGCCGCCAGCCTCCGCCGCATCACCGAGGAGTCGGGGAGGGTGGCCCGTCAGGCCGTGAGGTAGCGAATCCCGGATGGCGGCAAAGCCATGTTTCCAAGGGTCCTCACGCCTTCAAAAACCCGGAACACTCGTTTGACTTCAGGCGTCCAAAGGAATAGAATTGAATAGGAGTGAGTTCCTGTCGAAATACTAAAGGGGGCGACTTGGATTCGACGGGGATGGAAGATGTAGGGATTGCATGTCGAGGTCCCGTTGGTCTCGTTAAACAAACGGGGAAAAATCAACTGCCGATTACAATATGGCAATGGCAGCTTAAGCTGCCACGTTCCCTCTGACCTCGCCTGGGTGGTTGGAACGGAGCGTCGCTAAGCCAGGCTGGCTCCGATCGCTTGCCCCAGTGATTGGAGTGAGAACCTTAGGGGCTGGCGTCAACGAGATCCTGCTTGCCGGAGCTCGATGAAGCGAGATCTAAAAGACAGGCTAAACATGTAGTAGTCCCTATGGAAGCATTCTCGGACGCGGGTTCGATTCCCGCCGCCTCCACCAACGCAATGAATTCGAACCATTCTCCGAGCTCCGGGGTGTCTCAAGAAGGGCCAGCGTATCTATCGCTGTATGGGCCACATAGTGGGGCTTTCCGGAGTCGGGTACAGCGCGCTCAAGTCGTATCCCACCGAGCAGCTTCCGGAGAACCAGGGCCGACTTCTCCGTCCTCTGCTCTAGAAGAGCTCTGAGACTGGAGAGGCGCTCCTCGATCCATTCTATTGGCGGTGCCTGAAAGACCTTGTCGCGGCTTCTGTGAAGGCCGTCGATCTCCTGCTCCAGGGCTGTGACCTTGCGCTCAGTTTCAAGCAGAGCCTTGGTGAGTGCCTGACTGCCCCGGCCTTCACCTATGAAATCTACGAAGTTGGCCAGCCGGCACTTGCTGGCGCCGAGTTCCTTTTCTTTGACGCGTATGGTTTCCGGGATATGGGAATAGAGCTT